>Shorty_p1__coassemble_5368_pt1 | contig 3676 bp, 6 predicted proteins | sample Shorty_p1__metabat2_high_PE_031 | metagenome-assembled genome bin Shorty_p1 | reverse complement strand
GAGGTATTTGGAATGCAGTTCTCTTTCCTGCAAAGTATTCTTCCAGTTGGGATTGAGCTGTTTCAATCACCTCGCTTGTTCCTTCCAAATAGGTTGCAGAAAGTCTGGTCCGCAGCCGTTCGTCAATCCGTCGGCCATGTTCAGCTGTTGTGCGCCAGTCACACAGGCAGAGCCTGTTTTCAAAGGAACCCAGCAGCAATACCCCTATAGGTGAGGCATAAGGCTTGACTATAATTACTCGTTCTGTTCTCATATCCGTTTCGGATAGTGATGGCTCAGGTCGATGCCTATTTCTTTCATCCCCTGAACAGCCAGGGGATGAACTTCACTGGCCGGACGAACGCCGGCTGAATGGACTTCGAACGAAGGTTCCTCCATCAGCGTTTCCGTTTCCAGATACTCCAGCGGAGCCTGGCATATCAAGCATTCTTCTTTCATTATATAGTTGTTTCTTCTTTTTCTGAGTTGTTTCAGTAATGACACGAAGTTCGTAAAAAGTATGGAAATGAGCAAAGAAAGGTGCTTTTTTCTTTGGCCTTCCAAGCTACAGATGCTGCTTCATCACTTGTACCACTGCTTGTATGTATCTGGGATCTTCTGCATAGCCAATGTCACGTAGCCATTTCAGATAATCTACATTGCTGGAGTTTATCCGGCTCTTTTGACCATACCGATACTGCACCTTGGTATAGTAAGCCCGTACACTTTCCGTCCAATGGTTGAACTCATAGTACTTTCCGGTTTTGGGATTGGTAAGACCAAACAGGTTATGATGGAATACATTGCACTGTGCGCATCATCTTTTTTAAAGGATGCGCTGATTTCTGAGAGAAAATCTGTAACTTTGTGTACTGGCATAGAGTGGAGTGTTATTTTGTTTGATCACTTTAAAGATACTCATTTTCTGCGATATACAGAAAACTCTATGCCTTCTTTTATATCCTCTTATAAACTTTCATACTGACTTGCGAAACTTAAATTAACTACAAAAATGAAAAGCCTATTGGCAGAGTTAAATATGCGCTATTTTAATTCCGCCAACAGGTTAAAGTTATAAAAAAGACTTGTTCTTTTCTTTTATAACGGGGTTTCTGTTCTCATACAAAAAAACGGGGCGATTGTTTTGTTTACTGAAACTTTTAATGGTACTTTTGTGGCTAAACTTTAAAAACAGAATGTTATGGTGTATCGCCACCAGGCATTGTTTATGCATTAGAAATTTCTGCTTTATGATGATTCAAATACCGTTGGTTTCGCAGTCTTGTCTGTCGTTCGGCCGGCTTCGTCAGTTGCTGGGCATCGATAACCTCGTGCTTCATATGGGTCCGGATGAGATGCCGGGCACCTGGGCCTTCTATCGCGAAGGCATGTCAGTGACACTGTTTCTCATCCAGCAAACCGACAATGGTTATCTGCTGTCGATGGATGGTCTGGCTTCGTACGACGATTACCGCTTTCTGCCTTACCTGGTGGATTCGTTGAGCCTCTGTCTGAACAATGAACCTTTCACCAGCGACGGCTGCTCAGCCTATGAGCTCTACAACGAGAACTGGGTGGCGGATACCATGGGCGAGGAGGTGGCTTACCTGAAGTGTTATCTGCAGTTGGGACTGAAGTATTACCTTTCGCTGCCCATCCCGTCGACCAATGTCTATGTGGATGTCGCAACTTTGCGTTCGGTGGGGGTGAGCATCCATTCGGCTACGCCCCGCATCTACGGTTATGTCCATTACCTGCTGCGTGCCAATCGCCTTCCGTGTGACGAGGAGGTGGATAATGGTCCGGTTGAGGGGGCAGGTGAAGTGGAGGTGGATGTGCCGCAGCATCAGTCCATCGGCACGGTGCTTTCCTGGCAGACCGACGGTTCGGAGACTACCGAGAGTTACGGGCGCGAGGATGTGGAACTGTTGCTGCAACTGGCCGAGGCTTACCGCCGTGGTGAGCCTTGCGACGGGGTGGTGCTGAATGATATTGCTACGATCTATGAGCACGGCATCGGGGTGGAAGCGGATGCGGAAGTGGCGGCGCACTGGTACCGCGAGGCCATCCGCCAGGGCGATCATACCTTTGCACCCACCAGTTTGGGCGATCTGTATCGCAAAGGGGCTGGCCGGATAGCGAAAGACTTGCATCGGGCTGTGGCAGCCTACCGTCAGTCGGTAGATCCGTATGCCTGGTACCGGCTGGGGCAAAGCTACGAGGAAGGCTGGCTCAGCACCCCCGATTTAGACAAGGCCATGGAGTATTACCACCGGGCAGCGGCCGTGCATCATCATTTGGCGCTGAAAAGGTTGGGGCTGGAACATTAAGGCTGTTTCTGCATTCCTTAAATAATTATCTTAAATCGTAATTACTCTGATCGATACCACGGATTTGTTCGGGAGTAAGGTCAGTGGCCTTAATTTTCCAAGGGTCCTGTCCCCAAAGAGAGTGGGACAGGAGGAGACAGAGTATAAAGAGTTTTGTTTTCATAAGTAGGATTATTATTTCTTTTTTACGTTTTCCTCAAAGATAAGCATTAATTTGAATGTTTGTACTTTGTTGAATATTTTTTTGATTTCCGTCGGATGTCTTCCATCTTTTCCAGTGTCACCTGAGAGAGATCTGTACTTTTTCCTGTGTCCAGCAGGCGGTGATAGGTATCTGACATCCGTTCCCGATTACGCTTACACAACTCCCGATTTTCTTTATAGTCAATATATTATAAATTTTAAGCAGTTAGGGCCAACTCCTGCAATGAAATAGAAAGCCCTCTTTTGTGGAATATTGCACCAAGTGAATTCATATATTGGCCAGTTGCTAAATGGTGAACTTTGGACAGTACGTACAAAGTGAAATTGATCCCCTAAAAAATATATAGAAACTATATTTGTTAGATTAAAAAATAACTAACTTTGTGCTCTTGAATTATTATAAATTTAAATACTCTTATTTATGAAAAAATTGGCTATTGCTCTTTCGCTTCTTGTGGGGGTGGCTACACGCATTTCTGCCCAAGAAGTATCAGTTCCAGAACCTGAATTTATCAACAGCTATTGTATTTTAACCAGCGATAGCACGTTAGCAACATTACCTAAGGAAAATGGTATGATAGGCAAACATGAAACTAAAACCAAGGGTTTGCTGAATAAAATATCTAAAGTGGCAGACGTTGCCAGTTCTGCTGGTGCCTTAGGTGCTGTTATCGGTGCTAATGCCGGTAATCTATCAGGAGCAGTAGCAGGTGTTAAAGTACTTACCACAGCAGGCAGTGTCGGTGATGTTGCTTCATCGGCCAGTGCATTGGCCGGTTCAAGTGGTATGGATATTATTTTCCCAGGCAAGTCTTCTCGTTATGTATATCATTATGATGGTAAAGATGTGCGTTTGCTTATTAAGGCTGCTAACAATGAAGAAGATCCTATTGGAATTTATCGAATTGTAAAATTTAATACACTAAAAAAACAGCGTCGTATTCAATGGATTGAATTCGAGTCTTCTGTGTTGGGTACTGAAGAGGCTCAGAAAAGTGGCTTTTTATACTTTACGGGGCATAAATATGGTGATCAGTCTTATCTGTTGACTATTCCTGCTTCTGAAATAGAAAAAGGGGAATATGGCATTTTCTTCATGAACATTATTACAGCGACTTCTATACCTGTTGGTACTTTTGGTGTTTATTGATCCTGTTTTGATT
>Shorty_p1__coassemble_3366_pt1 | contig 5964 bp, 3 predicted proteins | sample Shorty_p1__metabat2_high_PE_031 | metagenome-assembled genome bin Shorty_p1 | reverse complement strand
CTTTAAGTCTTATCTACCAACCGATTACAAAAAAACGATTGTTTTTTTACAAAAACACACTGCTGGATAATACTTCTCAAAAAGACGATATTTACGAATAACAATCCAAAATCGATTCTTATGGGAACTTTGGGATGCAGGGCGACATGCTGCAGTGCGATAAAGAAAATCGGGCTTTGCGCCAAAGAAGCCGAGAGCGGATGACCGAAACCCGAAACCGGCTTTTAGATGTTGGAAAAGAAACGGACTACACCTGGGCCATTCCGGTCAAAAGCAGACGGAGGCTCTCAACCAACAAAAAACGGAGATGCATCGTATATTACGACACACCTCCATCTTTTTTTACACCCGGATCAATCCTCGGCAAGACTCAACGGCAGGAGTCAACGGCAGGAAGAAGAAGAGTCTTCGTAGACCGAAAATATTTTTTGTATATGATACAAATATTCTGCCAAAGATATCTGTAAAAATTCATCTACACAGGTATGTGCTTGTAGTCAATTACCCCCTGCTACAGATCGCTCAAACAGGGGTAAATCTTTTTATCGGGACCTTGCGGCTCACTTACATAAAAAGTGTGGATTTTTTCCACATTTTCTCTACAGAATTTCCCCACTTCTCCAGCATTTTCCCTCCCTGGCAGAGATATTTTCCTAAAAATAAAACAGCAACCGGCTCATACACAAGGCTTCAGCAAATACGATGGCTCATCAACGCGTGATGGCACGAAAATTGAAGTCTCATTAAAGAATAGATATAAAAGACGCTAAGAGACAAAAGAGTAAAAAGGTTAAGAGATCAGGAAGAAGAAAATAGTAGGAATGTAGAATGAAATAAAAGTTAGATAGGGTTAGAATCGGAAGAGGTAAAAAGATTGATTGAAGGAGAACAAAGAAAGAATAGTTGAGAGAGGATTAATGAGAGAGGATTATTGAGAGAGAGATTTTTATACCATAAAACAAACAATTTAATAAACTATTAAAAAACCAATTGATTACGAAGCAGAAACTAAAAAAAAGAAATCAGCTACTGAAGCACTCTTTCAGGAACTGAAAAAAATCGAAACAAAAAAATCGAAACAAAAGAATCGAAAACTGAAAAAAGAAATCAGCTACTGAAATACGAATTCAGCAACTGAAAACAAGAACGAAAAAATTAAGAGAGACTACCAAAAACTGAATTGAAAAACTCAAAACGCTTCTGAAATGAAACAAATCAATGTTACACACAAAAGGACCTTCAGCATCCTGCTGATTTTAGGGTTCTTGTCTGTACCTCTATCCGTGCAGCGCCTGTATGCACGGTCGTCGGAAAGGGCATCTGCCAGCTTCTCATCCGCTGCAATGAAAAACAACCAGGACGGCTTGGAGAGCAGCAAGAACGGCCTGAAAGAGGATAAAGACGTGCTGAAAGGTGCCAAAGATGGAGTGACTGACTCTATCCGTGTGGAAGGTGTGGTGACCGATATAAATGGAGAGACCATCGTGGGTGCTACCGTGGTGGAAAAGGGCAAACCGGAAAACGGGGTTGTGACCGATATCGACGGTAAGTTTGCGCTCACTGTGCCCAACCGCGGCATCCTCGTTATCTCTTACATGGGCTATAACACGCAGGAAACACGCGTGAACCAGCGCATCTCGACCTACAACATCGTGCTCAAGGAGGACAACCAGGTGCTCGATGAAGTGGTGGTGGTGGGCTACGGCACGGTGAAAAAGAGCGACCTCACGGGGTCGGTGGCTACCGTGGGCAAGCGCAGTTTCGAAACGCAGCCGGTAAAGAATGTGTCGCAGATTCTGCAGGGCCGCTCCACGGGTGTGGAAGTGACCACTACCAGCGGTATGCCGGGCGCCGGTGCCCGGGTGCGCGTGCGCGGTACGACGTCTATCAACAAGAGCAGCGACCCGCTGTATGTCATCGACGGTATCATCTCTACCAGCGGCCTCGACGGACTGAATCCGCAGGACATCCAGTCGATGGAGGTGCTGAAGGATGCTTCTTCAACGGCTGTCTATGGTTCAAGAGGTGCCAACGGGGTAATCTTGGTTACTACCCGCAGCGGTAGTGAGGGACGGGCCCGGGTGCACTTCGACGCCAAGGTGGGTATCTCGAAAGTGGGCGGCGGATACGAGCTGCTGAATGCGTACGACTATGCCCAGGCGCTCAATGATGTGCGGGGTGCCGGTACGATTTCACCGGAGGATATGGAGGCTTACCGCACCGGACAGAAGGGTATCGACTGGGAGGACTTGATGACCCGCACGGCTATCAGCCAGGACTACAGTCTGAATGTGTCCGGCGGTAGCGAGAAGATCCGGTATATGCTCTCGGGCAATGTGCTCGACCAGGAAGCGGTGACCATCAACTCGAAATACAGCCGCTACGGGTTCCGCGCGAATGTGGATGCGGATGTGCGCCCGTGGCTGAGTATCTCTGCCAAACTGAGCACGGCCATCATTCACTCGCAAGGCACGGCTCCGAGCTGGTTCTCGGTGCTCAACTTCTCTCCTACCATGGAACTGAAGAATCCGGAAACGGGAATCTACAACAACGACCCGTACAACATCGGCGGTACGAACCCGTATGCGCAGCTGGTGGAGAACAAGACGGATAATTACAGCTATAATGTGAATGCCAACCTGTCGCTGCTCTTCAAGCTGGCCAAGGGGCTGACTTTCACCGTGCAGGGAGGATATGACTACGACCATAGTCCGTCGTACTCGTTCACGTCGAAGATTGTGGCTCCGGGAGCCAACAGCAGCGTGAACAACAACAGCGACTTGCACCGCTATTGGCAGAACACAAACAACCTGACTTATCGCGGCGAGTTTGGCGACCACACGCTGTCGGCTACGGCCGTATGGGAAATCAGCCGCACGTTTGACACGGGGCTGAAGGCAGGCGGCAACGGACTCATCAATGAGGCGGTGGGCTACTGGAATCTGGGCAATGCGGCTGTGCGCACGGAGAGCAATTCTTACTCGGAATCGTCTTTGGCTTCGGGTGTGCTGCGTGCCAGCTACGACTATAAGAAGCGTTATTTCCTCACAGCGGGTATCCGCGCCGACGGTTCGTCGAAATTCCAGAAGGGTCACCGCTGGGGCTGGTTCCCATCGGGTGCCGTGGCTTGGGACATCGCCAACGAGCCTTTCATGAAGGATCAGCACATCCTCTCGCAACTGAAGCTGCGTGCCAGCTACGGTATCACGGGTAATCAGGGTATCAATGCCTACAGCACGCTGCGGATGCTCTCGCCCACCATCTACGGATGGGGCACCACTACGGGATTCAACGGTTACTGGACCAATCTGACTGGTGCACCCGACCTTACCTGGGAAAAAACAACGCAGTTTGACGTGGGTTTCGATGCCAGCCTCTTCGGATTCGACATCACATTCGACTGGTTTAAGAAGCGCACCGAGGATTTGCTCTTCCAGAAGCAGATTCCGCGCTACAACGGCGGCGGTACGTATTGGGTGAACCAGGGCAAACTGAACAATATGGGTTTTGAATTCTCGCTTTCTACGTTCCCCGTGAAGAGTACAGTGGTGTGGGAAACGACTTTCAACGCTGCTTATGTGAAAAATGAGGTGGTGGACCTCGCCGGCAATGATTTTGTGCTGACAGCCAACTACAGTGACTTGGGAGGTGCCATGCAGATCATGAAACCGGGTCATCCGCTGGGTTCGTTCTATGTGTATCAGTGGAAGGGCTTCGACGAGAAGGGGGCCAACCTTTATCAGAAGGCCGACGGTTCGCTGACAACTTCGCCTACGGCTGCCGACCTGGTGATCAAGGGGCAGGCCAACCCGAAATGGACTTTCGGATGGAACAATACCGTCAGCTGGAAAAACTGGACGCTGAATGTGTTCTTCAATGCGGCAGCGGGTGTAGAACGCCTCAACATCAGCCATTTTGCCACGGCTTCCATGACGGGCAACTCGCGCTTCGTGACGCTGAAGGATGCTTATTTCCGCGGCTGGGACAAGGTGGAAAACAAGGCGGATGCGCTCTATCCGAGCCTCACCAATACGGACAACAAGAACTATGCAAACTCCGACCGCTGGCTGGAAGATGCGTCGTTCATCAAACTGAAGAACATCAGCCTCAGCTACAACATTCCGCGCAAGGTGGCCAAGTTTGCCGGCATCCAGCTCTCGGTGAGCGCTCAGGACCTGTTTACCATCACCAAATATAAAGGTATGGACCCGGAAGTGTATAATGCATTCGACGGACTGGACTACGGTGCTTACCCCATCCCGCGCACGGTGACTTTCGGAGTGAAACTGAGATTCTAAGACTTAATTTCTACACACTGCAATGATTATGAAAACTATAAAAACAAAAATACAAGCTGCTGCCTTCGTCCTCTGCCTGGGGATGGGCTTACCCTCGTGCTCAGATTTCCTCGATGAGCACCCCAACGGACAAATCCCCGACAAAGATTTCTTTGTCAGCAAAGAGGACGTAGATGCTTCGCTGCATGCACTCTATTCGGTGATTGCTACTTCGCAGGCCAGCAACAACTATATCGGTACCAACTTCCTGGCTGGAGATGACATCTCCACGCACCCGTCGAGCAACAAGCAGTCGCTCCGGGAGTTCGACCAGTTTTGCCCCACGGACAACAATGCCTGGATGGCTACACTCTGGGAACAGCGCTATAAGGTGATCAAGGCGGCCAACTTCATCATCAACAATGTGGAGCGTACGCCAAACACGGCCCCGGAGGTGATTCAGAATGCGCTCGCTCAGGCACGCTACTGGAGAGCTTACTCTTATTTCTATCTGGTGACGACTTGGGGAAAGGTGCCCGTGATGCTGAAGGATGAAATCGACTTCAATGCGGTGCCCTGGACGGAGGAGAAAATCTACGAACTGATTGTGGACGACCTGAAGTTTGCTGAAAGCGAAAACCGGCTGCCTGCCCTCTACACGCAGGAGCCCTTCGGCAGAGGCGGATTCAACATGGCGGTGAGCGAAGGAGCTGCCAAGGCTACGCTGTCGTATGTGTATATGTGTATGGCGGGATGGCCGCTCAACAAGGGGGCTGAGTATTACAAGCTGGCTGCCAAGAAGGCGGAAGAGGTGATTGACAAGGCGGAGAACAAGACGTATTACTATCGGCTGCTCGACAATTATGCCGATGTGTACTCCATCCGCTACAAAGACAACAACCCGGAATTGCTGCTGGGCATCTTCTACAACCGCGACCGTACGCCGAACGCCATTCCGCTCACCGACCTGCCGCAGGATGCCAAACAGAATGGCTGGGGGGATACGAACGGCGAAATCAAGTTCTGGAAGGACTTTCCCGAAGGTCCGCGCAAGGAGGCATCTTACATGCCGAAAATCATCCTGGCAGACGGAAAGCTGCACGACTGGTGGGACGACCCCAACGGACAGCGGGAAGTGGTGGCTCCGGTCTTCATGAAGACCATCGAATCGGCCACTCGCGGCAAGGACTTCGACTACAAGGACCCCACGGCTTTGCCTGCCAACGGCGAAAAGACAACGCAAGTGATCCGCCTGTCGGAGGTGTATTGCTGGTATGCCGAAGCCATGGCCCGCAGCGGACAGATTAACCAGAAGGCGGTGGACATGCTGAACCGCGTGCGCAACCGGGCCGACGGCAAACAGAGCAATGTCTATTCGCTCTCTATGGGAGCTGAAAAGCTGGCCGAAGCAGCCTACAACGAACATGGCTGGGAGATGGCCGGATATTACTGGTCGGGCTTTGCCACCCGTGCCCGCGACATGTTCCGCATGTATCGCTTCAAAGATCATTTTGAGTTCCGCAAGCAGAACCCCGAGATTGAAGTGGCTCCGGGCGTGAAGCGGAAAGAAAAAGTAGCGGTAACGGGCAGTTGGGACGACAGCAAGATGTATGCACCTTACCCGTATGAAGACGCTATCCTGAATCCCAACCTGTAACGGACCGGTAGTTCATTCGATAAGGATGCA
>Shorty_p1__coassemble_3350_pt1 | contig 6000 bp, 5 predicted proteins | sample Shorty_p1__metabat2_high_PE_031 | metagenome-assembled genome bin Shorty_p1 | reverse complement strand
ATCCAATCCATATCTATGTAATTTTGATGTAACTGAAAGTTAAATACGTTAAATCTTCACCTTTTCGTATCTAAACAGAATCCACACAGTCACTTTTCTACCGTTTAGAGCGTATAATACTGATAATCAACTAATAATAGATGCATGCTGTTCTTCTTTGACAAACATTACATTGCCAGATGGATTGACAACGATTGGACGTTGTACATTTGATGGTTGTTCTTCTTCGACAAATATTACCTTGTCAGAGAGATTGACAACGATTGGAAATTTAGCATTTAGTGGTTGTCGTTCTTTGACAAACATTACCTTGCCAGAGGGATTGATAACGATTGGAAAATCAGCATTTTGGGATTGTTCTTCTTTGACAGTTCTTTATATTCCCAAAGGCACCGAAGATTATTTCAAAAGACTTTTGCCACCTGAATATCACTCGAAGTTACGCATTCAATGAAATTCTCAATCTTAAACCATTATGATACAACTAGCCTCTAAAAGAAAGAAACCGGAACATATACTGAAGGAATTTCTAGATGCTATCCTGGCCGATGTCACTAGTCAGGCTACGGATAGCTTGCGGAAACTCAGTCCGTTTTTCCCGCATTACGACATACCTGTACCCTTTACCGAAGGCATGACCGCCACTTGCGTGGAAGCGGTGTGGCAGGGTCTGAAGGTGTTCGAAACAGCCGACGTGGATATCGAAATGTTCCGTAACGACACCATGAAGAACCTCAAGCGGACCGTGCGCCGTTTTGGTAAGCCACTTGGGCATCGTAAAGGAGTGTACGGCAGCGAATTGATGGACTACATCGAAGCGCGTAAGCAGATCTATATCCCGACGTATCGTTGGATGCTGGAAAATAAGGTGGAGGATATTATCGAGCGCTTGCGAGCTGCCAGCGAAAACAGGACCATCGTTTTATTGGATTATGACATCAATGCGGATGTTGAAAATCCCAGCAAACCGTTATCTCATGCTTCACTGATCAAAGCCTATGTGGAGGGAAACTATCCTTACGGTGATTCTGCTCCCAAGCAGGATTCCGGTGATTGCCAACTTTCCCTATTCCCAAATTTATAACTAAAGTTTACCACCCCCAATAAAGAGGGTGAAAAGTAACAGTAATTTAAATTTTCTTCGTAAATTAGAGGTGTCAATCAGCTGATTTACAATTGAAAATAAGAATACTATTATAGATGCAAAAATAGGTAACTTGAGTTTCCCACTCCTGAATTGTTCCTGTCTGGGAAGAAAAATTCACTCCAACTTTTACCACCTTGCGGCTGTCTGCTTCATACGGACGGGCATAACCCTTCTATAAGAAGGATGCCGCCATTTCCTGGATAGGCTCTGCAAATTGGGTATGCAGTTCTTCTTCCGTGATGCCGCAAAGTGCCTCGTATTCACCATACATGCTGATATCCTTGGGCTGGTTGAACCCACTGAACACACTGACCTGCGAGAATTTGGTAACGCCTGTGAGGAAGACAAAGCGCACGTGTTTTCAAACGTGATCGTTATTGTCCGGCGGGCTGTAAGTTGCAGAGAGAAAATGACAGGATATTTATATTTTTATTATTTTTGCGGGTGAGTGGTAACGGCAGATTCTGCCGGACGGAATCTGCTTTTTGTAATTTGTTAACGAGTTTGTAATCTGTTAATGAGAATGAGTTATGAGTATGATTGACGAAATTTTGGCTTTCAACAAGGAGTTTGTGGCCGGCAAGGGCTATGAGAAGTATATCACGAACAAGTATCCCGACAAGAAGATTGCGATTCTCTCGTGCATGGATACGCGGCTCACGGAGCTGCTGCCGGCGGCGCTGGGCATCAAGAACGGGGATGTGAAGATGATCAAGAACGCGGGCGGGGTGATTTCGCATCCTTTCGGCAGTGTGATCCGTAGCTTGATGGTGGCGATTTATGAGCTGGGAGTGAAGGAGGTGATGGTGATTGCGCACTCCGACTGCGGGGCGTGTCACATGAATCACGAGGAGATGATTGCGCAGATGAAGGCGCGCGGGGTGAAGCAGGAGACGATTGATATGATCCGCTTCTGTGGGGTGGACTTCGCGTCGTGGCTCGATGGCTTTGAGGATACGGAGAAGTCGGTGCGGGGCACGGTGAAGGCCATCGTGTCACATCCGCTGATTCCGCAGGATGTGACTGTGACTGGCTTTATCATTCATTCGGTGACGGGTGAACTGACCCGCATCGTGTAGGTTGCCCGACGGGCCCGGTTGTCTGCCGGACCCGGCCCGGCTTACTGGAGGAACACGAATTTCACGAGCGACAGCAGGGCGATGATGTAGGACATGATGCCGAGGTCTTTCCACTTGCCGCATCCGATGGCGATGGTCACGTAGGTGAGGAAGCCCAGGAGGATGCCGTTGGCTATGGAGTTGGTGAACGGCATCATGATCATGCACACGAAGCAGGGCACGGCCATCCGGTAGTTGGTGAAGTCGATGCGGCTGATGCCGGCGGTCATCATGAGGCCCACGAGCACGAGCACGGAGGCGGTGGCCTGTGGCGGAATCATGATGAAGAGGGGGGAGAAGAACAGGGCCAGGGCAAAGCAGAGGACGGCGGTGAAGGAGGTGAGTCCGCTCCGTCCGCCGGCTGTGATGCCGGAGGCGCTTTCTACGAAGGTGGTCACCGTGGAACTGCCTACGACGGCTCCTAAGGTGGTGCCGATGGCGTCGGACATGAAGGCTTTGTTCATGTTTTTCACGTTGCCTTTCTCGTCCACCATGCCGGCCCGCTGGCTCACTCCGATGACGGTGCCGATGGTGTCGAACATGTCGGTGAAGAGCAGGGTGATGACGCAGACGAACATGTCAACGCTCAGGATGTCGCTCCACTGAAACTGCAGGAAGATGGGGGCGATGGACGGGGGCAGGCTGACGATGCCCTTGAAGGTGGTGACGCCCAGGGCAATGCCGATGAGGGCGGTGAGGAGGATGCCGATGAGGAAGGCTCCGCTGACGTTCTTCACCAGGAGGAGGGAGGTCACGATGAGGCCGATGACGGTGAGCAGTACACCCGGATCGGTGAGGTCGCCCAGGGTGATGAGGGTGGCGGGATTGTCGACGATGACGCCGCCGCTCTTGAGGCCGAGGAAGGCGAGGAAGAGGCCGATGCCGGCGGAGATGGCGTGGTGCATCACGGAGGGCACGGTGTCTACGAGTTTCTGGCGGAGGCCGGTGACGGTGAAGAGGATGAAGAGCAGGCCTTCCAGGAACACGGCGGTGAGGGCAAACTGCCAGGTGTAGCCCATCAGCAGCACGATGGTGTAGGCAAAGAAGGCGTTGAGGCCCATGCCGGGAGCCAGCACGAAGGGCAGCTTGGCGTAGAGTGACATGATGAGGGTGGCTATGATGGCTGCCAGGGCTGTGGAGGTGAACAGGGCACCGCTGTCCATCCCGGTCTCGGAGAGGATGGCGGGGTTCACGGCGAGGATGTAGGCCATGGTGAAGAAGGTGGTGATGCCACCGATGATTTCTTTCTTGAGGGTCATGGTCTGCGGGTCGAAACCGAACAGCCGCTGCAGGAGTCCGCGCTTGGGGGCGGCAGGGGTAGATCTTTTCTGGTTCATAGGGCTAAGTTTATTTCGTTTAAGTTTATTTCGTTTAGGGTTATTGTTTTCTTTTTTGGCTGCAAAGATACAACATTTTGCAGATTCAAATGGTTCGCTTATTTCATATTGGCAAAATTTGTTCTGCCTTGAATTAGTGTGTATCTTTGCCGCCCAAGAATTATCTGTCAAAATATGTTGGACAAGAATCACATTAAAATCAAGCAGATTTCGTTGCATCGCATCGGGAGTAAGGCGAACCTGGAGGGGGTGGAGCTTTCCGACCGTCCCATTGTGCTGGAGGAGGATCTGGCGGAGTTGCTGAAGTGTTATTTTTTGCTGCCTTTCAAGAAGGGGGATGATTATTTCGAGTTCTGTCATCCGTCGGCTCTGGAGCAGAACGAGGTGTATGCGTCTGTATCGGCTATCTTTGATGCGGCACCGGCGGCTGCACCGGAAGGGGAACCGGCCGGTGGGGAGGAGACGGAGTGGCAGGGGCTGTTTCATGAGCAGTCGCGCCGGCTGGCGAAGTATCTCTACGAGCAGAGTCAGTATCCCAACATCAAGCGGGGGGAGTTTTATGTGGTGTATTTCCAGGGATGCGGCCTGTTCTCGGAAACGGTGGATGCCGTGGGACTGTTTAAGTCGGAAAACAAGGATACGTTTATCCGGGTGGAGCAGGTGGCAGGTCAGTTTAGCATCGAGAGTGAGACGGGAATCAATATCAACCGGCTCGACAAGGGGTGCCTGATTTTCCGCACGAAGCGGGAGGAGGGCTATGTGGTGTCGGTCATCGATAATACGAACAAGGGGGAGGCGAAGTACTGGGTGGAGAACTTCCTCTGTGTGAGGCGGAAACGGGATGCGGGGGCACAGACGCAGCAGTTTGTGTCGCTGTGTAAGGATTTCGTGGAGCAGCTGCCGCCGGAGGTGGACAAGGTGAGCAAGGTGTGTATGATGAACCGGGTGATGGACGGACTGAAGGAGCAGCCGGTGGTGGATGTGCAGCAGCTGGCGGGCACTGCTTTCGGACGGGAGCTGGCCGACGGGCAGTTTCAGGCGTTCAAGCGGGATTTTGAGCGGACGCATGAGGTGGCTTTCGAACCGACGTTTCAGAGTAAGCCGGAATCGGTGAAGCGGCGGGCCATGGGGAGTATGTCGGTGATCCGCCTGGATGATCATTTTGATATTCATCTGCATGGCGGGGAGCACTGCATCGAGCGCGGCTATGATGAGACCCGTGACATGTATTATTATAAGCTGTTCTACCGGAAGGAGAAATAACAACCAAGCGGAGCCGTCTGGCTCCGCTTGGTTGATGTATAGAGGATGGTGCTTATTTTTTATAGATCAGCTTGCTCGGCACGTCTTCGCCAAACAGCAGGTCGCCCAGGGTGGTGATCCGGTTGCCCAGGCAGCGCACGTAGCGCAGGTTGTCACATCCCATGAAGGCACCGAACTCGATGGCTGTGACGCTGGCGGGGAGCTCCACGGTGCCGCACAGGCGACCGCAGCCGCTGAAGGCACGCTGTCCGATGCTTTTCAGCTGGTTGGGCAGCTGGATGCGCAGCAGGTATTTCTTCTGTGTAAAGGTGAAGTCGGGGATGACAGTGGCGTTGGTGCGGCTGATATCCACCGATACGAGGTTGGGCATGTAGTTGCGGATGAGCTTGAAGTCGGCGGCATCCAGCTTGCCTTCCACCGTGAGGAAGTTGATGTCGCGCGGCTGCAGTCCGGCTTTCAGGATGGCGTCTTCCAGCGTTCCCATCATTCCGATTTGCAGGGAGGCTTCCACGGGTTCCCCTTCGATGAAGGCAAAGCGTTCCCAGCGGTCCTTGGCCCGGTAGGAGTCGGTGCTGCCTAAGGGAACGAAGACGGCAGTCAGGCTGTCGGCCAGGGCTTCGGGCAGCAGGTTCGGAGCGGTTTTGCGCCGTATCTGGCAGATGCGGAGGTTGCTGCAGCCTTTGAAGGCAGCATCCTCAATGTTGCGTATCTTTTCGGACAGGATGACTTTCTGCAGGGTGGTCTTGCCTATGGTCTTGCCGTCTTTGATGTTCGAGAAGGCATAGGCAGGGATGTAGTTGGGCATGTACATGTAGAACTTGCCGTCGGGGTAGGTGCCCTCTTTGCCGGTGTACATCTTGATGTCGGCATTGGAGATGTCGAGCACTTGCAGGCTGGCGAACTCGTCACGTAAGTGGCGGAAATCCTCGGCATTGAGCTTGCCGTTGAGGGTGAGGTGGGTGATGCTGTTGGCCTCTGCTTCCGTCATCATGGAGATGAGGGTGCCGGGTTTGCTCACGTAGTAGGTTTTCTGCACCTGGCTCCACAGGGGAGAGGCGCTGACAGCCAGCAGGCTGCTTATGAAAAGGTGTCGTATGTTCATGATTCGTGTATTTTTAAGACGTGACAAATATAG
>Shorty_p1__coassemble_2372_pt1 | contig 9459 bp, 6 predicted proteins | sample Shorty_p1__metabat2_high_PE_031 | metagenome-assembled genome bin Shorty_p1 | reverse complement strand
AGCTTTTCCTGCTGCTGCGCCTGGTTAATCACTTCCGCATCCTGGAGATACGGCACTTTCTTATACGACTGACAGGAGGCGAACAGAGCCGCCACGGTCAAGAAGGAGAATAGGATTCTCCATGTTCTTAGTATGTTCATACGTTATTGGATTGTTTTTTCGGTTGGAAGGGGTTCGACACAGCCGGCAGGGATGCTGACGCAGGCACAGCCGAGCATGTGGATGCGGACAAAGACTTTGGTCTTGCCGTCGAGTTCGGCGAGTTCGCCTTGCAGGCCGCTCATGGGGCCTTTGATGACACGCACTTGCTGGCCGGGCCGCAGGGGCTCGGTGCAGAACTGGATGGTTTCATCGGAATAGTCGAGCATGAACTTGAAGCGCTCCATCTGGACGTCGGGCACTACGGCGGGTGTACTCTCTCCGCGCAGCACCATGTAGCGGCTGACGGATGACAAGGTTAACACTTCTTTCTGCTGGCGCAGGTCGACGTGGACGAAGATCATCATGGGCATCAGGACGCGTTCCACTCGCTTGCGACGGTCGCTCCATTGATGTATTTCTTCTTGCACGGGCAGAAAATTTTCTATTCCCATCTGAGTGAGTCGCTCGCTGGTTTTCTTCTCGTGTCGCATGCGTACATAGGCCACTAACCATCGTTTTGAGCGTGCTACGCCGCTGCCAGTCACATTTGCCGGCAGACGTTTCTGATCGTTTTCACCTGTTTTGATCATGTTTGTTCCCCTAAATTCTCCCGGCTTTTGCGGCCGGAACGATATATTCGCGACAAAGATAAAAAATATAAATAAAAAAAAGAAGGTTTTGAGGCCTTCTTTTCTTTACTTTTTTTTTGCATTTCGGTATTTTTATTACCAGTTGTAGTTGATACCGAAGCTCAATATTTCATTCAGCTGAAAAAAGCTATCACCGGAGGTGGGCTTGGAACTGTCGTCGAAACGGGTGTGGAGGTAGAGTTTGGTGGAGAGGTAGCGGTTGAGCACAAAGTTGAAGGTGTTCTCCCACTCCACTCGCGCCCAGTGGTAGTTGGTGAGGGCGTTGAGCCGGCTCTCGAAGGTGATGGAAGGGATGATCTTCCAGTTGAGTGTGGACTGCAGCTGGCTACCGAAGTCGTTCTTGGAGGTCTGTCCTTCTTCCAAACCGAAGGCGGTTTCGTTCACCTCGGAGTTGCCCACGTAGCGGAGGTTGTAGGTGACGGGCGCCATGAAGATGGACAGGGCGAATTTCTTCTTGTTGAGCTTGAAGTCCATACCGAGGCTGACGGCAAGGTCGGCCGGGGCAAGGAAAGAACTCACCAGTACGTCGCTGTTGGCTTTGTAGCCGTTGAAGAACTGGGTCCTGAACTCGGAGGAGATAGTGTAGTACCAGTTGTTCACCGCACGGATGCCGAGCTTGTTGTAGAGGCGCAGCTGGTCGGTGGTGAAGAGGTACTTGTGGTATTCGTCGGACGGCGTGGAGGTCATACCTACCTTGGCTTCGAGGAGGTTCTCGAAGAGCACTTTCTCATTGTCGTTGTAGTTGGCAAAGAGCTGGAAGGTGGCCAGGCCGGAGAAGTTGCTCTCTCCTCCCTTGTACCAGTTTTCCGACACGTGGTTCTGACTGATCTGCAGGGAGCCGTTACCGCCGGTGACCCACCAGTTGGGCCGGTTGATGTGGAGGTCGGCCTCTCCCACATCGGCAGTCATCTCTTCGGGCTGGAAGAGGTTGATGACGCGGGCCTTGGGGGAGATCTTGGGCTTGATATCGGCACGGAACACGTCGCGGCTCATGATGCGGTCTTCGGTGGTGACTACCAGCTGGGGTGCCTCCAGGTAGAGGTGCATCAGGGCGCGGTTGACCTGCTCATTGGCGCGGCGGCTCTTGGCGAAGACGAGGGTGTCTACGGGCAGGAGCTGCGAGGTGAGCGAGGGGGTGCTGTCGGGCAGCAAGGGGCGCACGGGCAGTGTGGAGCATTGCTCGATGGGTGCGTGGTAGTAGGCCAGCAGGGTGAACAACCGGTAGTAGTCGGGGTCGGACGCAATGTAGCGGGCAGGCACCGAGGGGTCGTTGAGGTAGTCGAGCTGGGCTATATACTTATTATATAGAAAAGACACGGTGTCCATCTTGGGACGGCCGTCCTGCAGGTTGAGCTTGAGCATGAGGTGCTGCTGCAGGAAGGCGGAAAGGGTGTCGCGCCGCACGGCGGGCTTCTTTTCCTTCGCTTCGGGAAGGGCTCTCATGCGGAGGGCTGCAACGGTGTCAGCAGCGAGGCTGTCGGTCACGAGGGTATCGGCAGCGAGGGTGTCAGCGGGCAACGGCAGGCTGTCGGCAGAAAGGTTGTCGACGGGCAGGCTGTCGAGGACCAGGCTGTCGGCAGTCAGCGGCAGGGGTTCGGCAGGGAGGCTGTCGGCCACGACGGTATCGGCAGCCAGGGTGTCACCGGGCAACTGCAGGCTGTCGGCTGCAGCGGGTTTGCCGGCGTAGGGTCTGCCCTGGACACTGAGGGCTCCGGACAGGAGCAGCCAGAGGAATAAGGGCAGCATCGGGTGGATTCTGTTCTTCATCATTCTATTTTTCTTGTTCATCATTCTATTTCTTTTCTTGTTCTTTTCTTATTTCTTTTGCTTGCAAAGCTACTATTATTTTCATTCAGAAAAGATAGGATTTTTTCAAAATTACATTTTTTAAGTTTTTTGTCTGAAGGAAAAAATGCTTTCTGCTTCTTTTTTTGTAATTTTGCGCTTTTTAAAGCGGGTTGTGTCCAACAAAGTGGTTTTCAACCTGCTACTATTTATAGCGGAGTTTTCAACTTAGTAAAATAATTTTTAAAACAGTTACAGCTGTGGGAGAAACAAAGTATATTTTCGTCACCGGTGGTGTGGCCTCTTCATTAGGTAAGGGCATCATCTCTTCGTCCATCGGTAAATTGCTGCAGGCAAGAGGTTACAACGTAACCATTCAGAAGTTTGACCCGTATATCAACATCGACCCGGGTACATTGAACCCCTACGAACACGGTGAGTGCTATGTGACCGTGGACGGACATGAAGCGGACCTGGACTTGGGTCACTATGAACGCTTCTTGGGTATCCAGACCACGAAGGCGAACAACATTACGACGGGACGTATCTACAAGAGCGTGATTGACAAGGAGCGCCGCGGGGATTATTTGGGCAAAACGATTCAGGTGATTCCGCACATCACGGATGAGATTAAGCGCAACGTGAAGCTGCTGGGCAGCAAGTGTAAGTTTGACTTCGTGATTACGGAGATCGGTGGTACGGTGGGTGACATCGAGTCGCTGCCTTATTTGGAGAGTATCCGTCAGCTGAAGTGGGAACTGGGCAAGAATGCGCTGTGTGTGCATCTGACGTATGTGCCTTACTTGGCGGCTGCGGGTGAGCTGAAGACGAAACCGACTCAGCACTCGGTGAAGGAGCTGCAGAGTGTGGGTATTCAGCCGGATATCCTGGTGCTGCGTGCGGAACATGAATTGAGCAGCGGCTTGCGCAAGAAGGTGGCTCAGTTCTGCAACGTGGACGAGAAGGCGGTGGTGCAGAGCATCGACGCGGAAACGATTTATGAGGTGCCTCTGCTGATGCAGGCGCAGGGACTGGACAGCACGATTCTGGAAAAGATGGGGCTGCCGGTGGGTGAAACTCCGGGACTGGGCCCGTGGCGCAAGTTCCTGGAACGCCGTCACGCTGCGAAGGATAAGGAACCGGTGAACATTGCGCTGGTGGGCAAGTATGACTTGCAGGATGCGTATAAGTCGATCCGGGAAGCGCTGTCGCAGGCGGGTACGTACAACGACCGCGATGTGGAGGTGCACTTCGTGAACAGCGAGAAGCTGACGGACGACAATGTGGCTGAAGCGCTGCAGGGTATGGCGGGCGTGATGATTGGCCCGGGATTCGGTCAGCGCGGCGTGGAAGGCAAACTGGTGGCTATCAAGTACACGCGTACGCATGACATCCCGACATTCGGTATCTGCTTGGGTATGCAGTGCATCGCCATCGAGTTTGCGCGCAACGTGCTGGGTCTGGCGGATGCCAACTCGCGCGAGATGGATGAGAAGACGCCGCACAACGTGATTGATATCATGGAGGAACAGAAGGCGATTACGAATATGGGCGGCACGATGCGTCTGGGTGCGTATGAGTGTGTGATCGACCGCAACTCGAAGGTGTTTGAGGCGTATGGCGAGGAGCACATCCAGGAACGTCACCGTCACCGTTATGAATTCAACAACGACTATAAGAGCCAGTATGAGGCTGCCGGCATGAAGTGTGTGGGCGTGAACCCGGAATCGGACTTGGTGGAAATCGTGGAGATTCCTACGCTGAAGTGGTTTGTGGGTACGCAGTTCCACCCGGAATACAGCAGCACGGTGCTGCGTCCGCATCCGCTGTTCTTAGCGTTTGTGAAAGCGGCGATCGAAAATGCAGGTATCTGATAATTTAATCATGTAATTTAAAATAAGAATGGACAAAAACACCATTACAGGTTTAGTTTTAATAGGTATTTTATTGGTTGGCTTCAGCTACCTGAGCCGTCCGAGCGAGGAGCAGCTGGCCGCACAGAAGCGGTATTACGACTCTATCGCAGTGGTGCAGCAGGAGCAGGAGGCGCTGAAGCTGAAGACGGAAGCGGCGCTGGCTCATGCGCAGAAGGAGGCGGCGGAGAAGGATTCGTCGGCTTTGTTCTTCGACGCGCTGAAGGGGAAGGAGGAAAAGGTTTCTATCCAGAATAACTTGGTTGATATCACGCTGTCTACCAAGGGCGGACGGGTGACTTCGGCTTTGCTGAAGGAGTATATGCTGCAGGATAAGAAGACGCCGGTGACGCTGTTTGACGGCGAGGATGCGGCGATGAACTTCAACTTCTACAACCAGAAGGGGGCTATCCAGACGAAGGATTATTTCTTTGAGGCGGTGAACCGCACGGACAGCAGCGTGACGATGCGTCTGGCTGCGGATGCGGACAGCTATATCGACTTTGTGTATTCGCTGCAGCCGGACAGCTATCTGATGAATTTTGAGATCAAGGCTACGAATATGGCGGGCAAGCTGGCGAACACGGGGTATGTGGATATCGACTGGAGCCAACGGGCCCGTCAGCTGGAGAAGGGTTTCACGTATGAGAACCGCCTGGCGGAACTGACGTATAAGCTGGCGGACGGTGACGTGGATAATCTCTCGGCTGCCAGCAACGACGAGAAGGAGCTGGAGAACAAGGCGAACTGGATTGCGTTCAAGAATCAGTTCTTCTCTTCTGTGTTTATCGCCGACCAGGATTTCGACAAGGTGAAGGTGAGCAGCCAGATGGAGAAACAGGGCAGCGGCTATATCAAGGATTATGCGGCGGAGATGAATACGTTCTTCGACCCTACGGGCAAGGAGGCTACGCAGATGCATTTCTACTTCGGTCCGAACCACTATAAGACGCTGAAGGCGCTGGATAATGACCGCGAGGAGAAGTGGAGACTGGACCGCCTGGTGTATTTAGGCTGGCCGTTGGTGCGCTGGATCAACCAGATTATCACGATCAACGTGTTCGACTGGCTGTCGGGCTGGGGCTTGCCGATGGGTGTGGTGCTCTTGCTGCTGACAATCATGGTGAAGGTACTGGTGTATCCGGCTACGTGGAAGACGTATATGTCGTCGGCAAAGATGCGCGTGCTGAAACCGAAAGTGGACGAGATCGGCAAGAAGTATCCGAAACCGGAGGATGCAATGAAGAAACAGCAGGAGATGATGACGCTCTACAGCCAGTATGGCGTGAGTCCGATGGGCGGCTGTCTGCCGATGTTGCTGCAGTTCCCGATTCTGATTGCGCTGTTTATGTTTGTGCCGAGTGCCATCGAACTGCGTCAGCAGAGCTTCCTGTGGGCGGACGACTTGTCGACGTATGATGCGTTTATCACGTTCCCGTTCCGCATCCCGTTCCTGGGTGATCACCTGAGCTTGTTCTGCTTGCTGATGACGATCACGAACATCCTGAATACGAAGTACACGATGTCGATGCAGGACAACGGTGCGCAACCGCAGATGGCAGCGATGAAGTGGATGATGTATCTGATGCCGCTGATGTTCCTCTTCGTGCTGAATGATTATCCTTCGGGCTTGAACTACTACTATTTCGTTTCAACGCTGATCAGTGTGGGTACGATGATTCTGCTCCGCAAGACGACGAACGAGGCGAAGTTGTTAGCGATTCTGGAAGCAAACAAGAAGGACTTGAAGCAGATGAAGAAGACTGGCTTCGCTGCCCGTCTGGAGGCAATGCAGAAGCAGCAGGAAGAGCTGATGAAGCAGAGACAGCAGCAACAGAAAAAGTAAAGAAAGACAATAAACTTTAAGCATTAGACAATAGAAAGCAATCGTTAAAAGATGGAACGCATTTAAATTTTAAATGTTAGTTTAAGGTTAAATGATGGTTTAAGTTTAAATGATAGTTCGCAAAGGCAGGGGTTCGTGAGAATCCCTGCCTTTGTTGTTTTAGTGCTAAAATCAAGCAAAATGCAGCCTTTTCAGCCCGAAAAATGAAATGAGCCAAAATGAACCATTGGTAAACTTGACTCATTTTTCTAAAAGCCCTACCTTTGAAAAATAAAATTAAAAAAATAGCGTTATGAAATCAAAATTTTGGGGCGCTGCTTGCTTGCTGGCGCTGTTGGGAGCTTGTTCTTCCGGTGAAGAGGGTGTGGCACCGGTAAATCCGGACGTAAATCAGGATCCGTTGCCTATTTCATTGAACTGTGTAACGGCAGCTACACGAGTGACCGATCATGGCTATGAGGCCCAGGATGCGATTGGTCTGTATGTGGTGAACTACAGCGGGGATCGTCCGGGCGCATTGCAGCCGAGCGGTAACCATGTGGACAACATGCGCTTTACGTACAACAGCACGTGGACTCCGGATGAGGATATTTATTGGAAGGACCGCACCACAAAGGCGGACTTTTATGCGTATTTCCCGTATGCTAACGTGACAAACCTGAACAGCCATCCGTTTACCGTGAAGGAGGACCAGACAACGGAAGCGGCTTACAAGCAGAGTGAGTTTCTGTATGGCAAGGCGGCTGGGGTATCGCCTACTGCGGATGCGGTGCGCATCACAACGAACCATGTGCTGAGCTGCGTGGTGGTGAACGTGAAGGCGGGCAACGGTTTCACGGATGAGGGGCTGAAGGCTTCGGACATCCGCGTGACGCTGAACGGACTGAAGACGCAGGCGCTGATTGACTTGACGTCGGGCGCGGTGTCGGCTACGGGAGATGTGAAGCCGATGTCGCCGCTGGAAAACGGCAGCAAGCTGTCGTATAAGGCGTTGGTGGTGCCGCAAACGGCGGCTGCCGACAATCTCTTCAACATCCGCATTGACGGAAGAGACTATAAGCTGAAGAAAGAATGTACGTTCAAGAGCGGCAAGCGCTACACGGTGCCGGTGACAGTGAGCAAGACGAACAGCGGTATCAACGTAGGCGTGGGTCCATGGGAAGAAGATAACGTGGATTACGGCGGCACAGCGGAATAAGGATTTATATCAATTAGTTAGCAAGTGTTTTTATGAAGATATTGAGAAATAGACAGGGGGAATGGCCAATATGCTTGGGGAAAATGATGGTGGCCTCCTGCATGCTGTCGGCAATCCTGCTGACAGCATGCAATGACAACGACCGGATGGAGGGGGTAGAGCCCGCTCCGGAAGGCGGTGTCATTTCTTTATCTGGAGAAATTGATCAAGTGGCAGTGACCCGTGTGAATGACAACGGGTTCTGCGACGGGGATGTCATGGGGGTGTATGTGGTGGATTATGAGGGAAACAATCCGGGCAAGCTGGCCAACCACGGCAACCGTGCTACGAACGTGGCACACACGTTTGACGAGGAAAACTTCAAGTGGAACTCGGCGTATGACATTTACTGGAAGGACAATCACACGCACGTGGACATCTATGGTTACTACCCTATCGGGGCTCCGACGGATGTGAATGCGTACACCTTTGAGCTGCAGAAGGACCAGAGCAAGGCGGCTGAAAACGGCGTGCTCGGGGGATATGAGCAGAGTGACTTCCTTTGGGGGAAGGCGGCAGACGTAGCACCTACAGAACGGGTGATCCGCTTGCCGCTACGTCACCGCATGAGTAGCGCGCGGGTGACGCTGAAGGAAGGTACGGGCTTTGCCAAGGATGAGTGGCTGAAGCTGGAGAAGCAGGTGCTGGTGATGAATACGCGCCGCACGGCGGAAATCAACCTGGCAACGGGTGAGGTAAAAGCTATGGGTGAGGTAGCGAAGACGGGTACCCTACCCTACCGCAAGGATCAGGACTTCCGCGCCATCGTGGTGCCGCAGACAGTGGAAGGCGGCAAGGTGTTGTTCAACATCACGGTGAACGGCACGGCCTACACGTTCAAGCGCGCAGAGGCAATGACGTATCTTTCCGGCAAGATGCACAACTTCACCATCGAGGTGAACAAGAAGGCGGAAAGCGGAGAGTATGAGTTCAAGTTAGCGGGTGAATCTATCACAGCGTGGGAGAATGATGATATCTCGCACGATGCCACAGCGAAGGAGTACATCATCATCGACGTGCCCAAAGCGGGTACGCTGAAGGAGTGTATCCAAGCTGCCAACAAGGACTTCACGAAAGTGATGAATCTGAAACTTACGGGGCATATCAATGCTTATGACTTTTTCTTCATGAGAAATGAAATGGCAAAGTTACAGTCGTTGAACCTGAAGGAAGTGAAGATTGACGCCTGTGAAGGTACTGATCAATTTGGTAATCCATACGAAGCAGACATGATTCCTATATTTGCAATGACTAAAAAAAGTTCGTTGCAGCACTTGGTCCTACCGGATAAGTTGGTAAAGATAGATTATCAAGCCTTTGGAGAATGCAGCAACCTTACCGGTTCACTACTTATTCCAGAAGGAGTGAAAGAAATAGGAAATAGAGCTTTTTATAGATGCTCTGCTTTAACAGGAACCTTGCGTTTGCCTTCAACTTTGAAGAAAATAGAAGAATGGGCTTTTAATGATTGTTCATTTACTTGTGAGTTACTCCTCCCTTCTTCACTTACTTACATCGAAGAAAGTGCCTTTTATGGATGTAGAAATTTATACGGAGAATTGCATCTGCCAGATAAGCTCACTGACTTAGGCAGTAATGCCTTTGCAAGCTGTTCTTCATTTACAGGATCCATTATCATTCCACAAACATTGAAAGAAATAAAAGAACGAACTTTTCTAGATTGTTCTGGCTTAAATGGAACCCTACAACTTCATGATGGCATCACCTCAATAGGTCAATATGCATTCGATAATTGCAAATTTCGAGGGGAACTCATTCTACCCAAAGACTTAACCGTAATCGAAGGTGATGCTTTTAGGGGAAATCAATTCTCCGGGAACCTACAACTGCCTCCTAAATTGGAAGTGATTAAAGATGGTGCATTCT
>Shorty_p1__coassemble_2156_pt1 | contig 10961 bp, 10 predicted proteins | sample Shorty_p1__metabat2_high_PE_031 | metagenome-assembled genome bin Shorty_p1 | reverse complement strand
CAACGACCCCGAGATTACAAATCACGTGCTCTGGCCAACTGAGCTAAAGAGGCAAAAAGCTTTAAAAATGCAACCGTTGCGTTCTAACGGGAGCGAAACGGCTGCAAATTTAGTCATTTATTTCTTTTTCGCAAAATATTTGCGATTTTTTTATTTGCTACGTTGTTTTTCCTTGTATTTAACCAGTTGTTTTTCGAGCGCTTCAACATTCAAATCGATAGCTTCTTCAAATGTATCACACACTTTACTTGCATACAATTCGCCATTCGGAACCAGCAACTTAATACCAGCCTCCTTATTTTCAGCTACTTCTGGCTTAACTACCTTTAATGACACCTCTACTTTCTTTATATCTTCGTAATATTTCTCCAACTTAGACACTTTTTTCTGAATAAATGCCTGCAATTGCTCTGACGCATCAAAGTGAATTGATTGAATTCTAACATCCATACTTACCTCCTTCTTTTTAAGCTCTTGGATGAGCTTGTTTATACACTTTTTTAAGTTCTTCAAAAGTTGTATGCGTATAGATTTCGGTAGTCGCGATACTTTCATGACCCAAAAGCTCCTTCACAGCTTCCAACTCTGCATGATTATTAAGCATCGTTGTGGCAAAAGTATGCCTCAATACATGAGGACTCCTTTTCTTCAGCATCACCACTTTCGACAAACTTCGTTTCACTAAGTTATAGACCAAATTCTCATAAAGCCTTTCACCATTCTCTCTTACAAAAAAAGCACCAGACTTCACAGGAATCGTTTCGTTTCTTACATCGACATATTCCAGCATCAACATTTTCAGTTCATCACCAAAAGGTATCAGCCGCTGTTTGTTTCTTTTTCCAGTCACCCGGAAAAGAGAAGCCGAAAAATCCACATCCACATCATCCAGACCGATCAATTCTGAAAGCCTCATTCCTGTCAAGTAAAAAACTTCTATGATCAGTTTATCTCGACAAGCCTTAAAACCATCTCCAAAATCAACCTCGTCAAGCAATTTATCCATATCACTTTCCTTCAGGAAGATAGGCAACGGTTTTTTATTCTTAGGGCCTTTAAGTTTAAGCAAAGGATCCACCGAAATTTCACCTCGCTTCAACAGAAACTTATAGAACGCTCGGAGCGAACTCAGTTTTCGGTTTACCGAAGTCGAAGTATACCCTTTATCCATCAATGAAACAATCCATTCACGGACTTGTTCTACGCCAACCTCAACCGGATTGAATTTTCCATAGATTTCTTGAATAAAATCCTGTATTTGTGCCAAGTCATTTCCGTATGCTAAAACGGTTTTTTCAGAATAGCAACGTTCATACCGGAGATAATCAAGAAAAGAATCTATCAACATAATATCGTCACGTCTAAATCTTGCAACGAATATATGAAAAAGAATTCAATAATTCAAAGGAATTTACGATTTATTAATCTTCTACTTGCTGAAGTTTCTGTACGTAAGCAGCACGTTCTCTTTTAAGTCTGTTGATTACAGACGGTTTGTCAAACTGTTGTCTGCTTCTAAGTTCTTTTACGATGCCAGTCTTTTCAAATTTTCTCTTGAATTTCTTCAGCGCTTTTTCAATGTTTTCGCCTTCTTTTACAGGTACTACAATCATTTTGTTATTATTAATATGTTATGATTAAAAAATATTCTGCATTAAATTTGCGCCGCAAAATTACACATACTTTCCTTATTCACAAAACTTTCAGCAAATAATTATCAAAATCCAAGGAGAAATAAGGCACAGAACCGATAAAGTTGCTATCTTTGGACATATATATACCTAAATTAATAGAATCAAATATGAAACAGAGCACCAATGAAAAGCTTCATGCATTACGTATGTGGTTTACCTCCCAATCCATAAAGGCCTTTATTGTTCCTAGCACCGATCCACACTTAAGTGAATACCCTGCTCCTTACTGGAAATCGCGTGCTTGGATATCAGGTTTCTCAGGCTCAGCCGGTACGGCAGTTATCACAGAACACCAAGCCGGGTTATGGACTGATTCCCGATATTTTCTTCAAGCAGAGCAGCAATTGGCTGGCAGCGACATGCATCTATATAAAGAAATGCTATCTGAAACACCTAGCATTCCTACATTTCTAGGACAGCAACTAAAAGCAGGTGAAGCAGTTGGAATTGACGGCAAAATGTTTTCAGTGAGTCAGGTAGAAGAATTGCAACAAGAATTATCCGCCTATCAACTGAAGATTCATCTTTGCGATGACCCGTTCTCTGTACTATGGGAAGACCGCCCCGCATTACCATACACTCCAGCATCTATCTACGATATGGAATATGCAGGACAAAGCAGCAAAGATAAAATAGAAGCTGTCCGCATGAAGCTAAAAGACCAAGGTCTATCAGCCCTATTCCTGTCAACATTAGACGAAATAGCCTGGTTACTTAATTTACGTGGAGATGATGTACATTGCAATCCCGTTGTCATCAGCTATTTGCTTATCACACAAGAAGAAGCCACCTTCTTTGTTGCACCACAGAAAATCACAGAAGAAGTAAAAAGATATCTGCAAGAACAAGGCATCAGCTTAGGCAACTATAACCAGGTGGAAGATTATTTAAATCAGTTTAAAGGGGAAAACATCCTTATCGATCCTCAAAAAACCAATTTTGCCATTTATTCTGCCATTAACCCGACATGCAATGTTAAACGCGGCACCTCTCCGGTTGCCTTACTGAAGGCTGTGCGTAACGAAAAGGAAATCGAAGGCATCCATGCAGCCATGAAACGAGACGGCATAGCATTGGTACGTTTCCTGAAATGGCTAGAAGAAACTGTACCCAACGGGTCTGAAACCGAACTAAGCATAGACAAAAAACTGCATGCATTCAGAGCCAGCCAACCTTTATACAAAGGAGAAAGTTTCGACACCATCGCTGGCTATAAGGAGCATGGCGCTATTGTACATTATGCCGCAACACCCGAAAGCAACGCTACGCTGCAGCCTAAGGGTTTTCTACTGCTTGACTCCGGTGCTCAATATCTGGACGGTACAACAGACATTACACGTACCATCGCATTAGGCGAACTAACTGAAGAAGAAAAGACAGACTATACCTTGATACTGAAAGGCCACATTGCACTAGCAATGGCTATATTCCCAGCCGGCACCCGAGGAGCCCAACTGGATGTATTGGCACGCATGCCGATATGGCAGCAGAAAATGAATTTTCTGCATGGCACAGGACACGGTGTCGGACACTTTTTAAATGTACATGAAGGTCCGCAGAGCATTCGTATGAACGAGAATCCCACACCGCTAGTACCCGGAATGGTCACATCCAACGAACCGGGCGTATATAAAAGCGGAAGCCATGGCATACGTATTGAAAACCTGACGCTGGTATGCAAAGCCGGTGAAGGCATGTTTGGAGACTATTACCAATTTGAGACTCTGACCCTGTGCCCCATCTGTACAAAAGGCATCATAAAAGAGCTGCTTTCACCCGATGAAGTAAACTGGCTGAACAACTACCACCAGATGGTTTATGAAAAGCTGGCTCCTAACCTTACCGCAGAGGAACAAGTCTGGTTGCAAACTGCTACAGCTGCTATCTGACAGAACCAGACACGCAATCTGAAACCCTAAAAAATAAGATGTATGGCTTTAATTAAATCTGTACGGGGCTTCACCCCTGAAATCGGCGAGAATTGCTTTCTCGCCGACAATGCCACACTCATCGGAGATGTAAAAATTGGAAACGAATGCAGCATCTGGTTCAATACTGTGCTTCGTGGAGATGTCAACTCCATCCATATCGGCAACAAGGTTAACATCCAAGACGGAAGCGTATTACATACCCTTTATCAAAAATCGACCATTGAAATTGGAGATAATGTATCAGTAGGACATAATGTTACCATTCACGGAGCCACCATTCACAAAAATGCTCTTATTGGAATGGGATCTACCCTACTTGATCATGCAGTGGTGGGCGAAGGTGCCATCGTAGCCGCCGGTTCACTTGTTTTAAGCAACACTATTATCGACCCCGGCACACTTTGGGGAGGGGTTCCGGCCAAATTTATCAAAAAAGTAAACTCCTCGCAAACCAAAGAATTGAACGAAAAGATTGCGAATAATTACCTCATGTATGCCGGATGGTACAAAAATGAAAAATAATCGCAATAAAAAATATCCCCATGCTCATTAAAAAACATGGGGATATTTTTTTAGTTATCTGATAATTCTATCAAAAGTTAATCATACTCATGATTTTGGCGGTCGCTCCTGCATTTCCTGTCACATATTCACCAGCACGAATACCTGTCTCAGACAAGAAATTCTCATCTTTACGAAAGCGTTCCAAAAGAGATTCAAGTTCCGCATAATTAGCAATAGAATAAGCACCCTTTGCTTCAATCAGCTGCACTGCCTCCATAAATTTCTGATACTTAGGTCCAAAAATAACAGGAATGCCATACACAGCAGCTTCCAATGTATTGTGAATTCCCACACCGAATCCACCGCCGATATACGAAATCTCTCCATATCGATAAATGGAAGAAAGCAACCCGAAACAGTCGATAATCAAACAGTCAGCCTTCTGAACATTCTTTTCATCCGCCCGAGTATAACGCACATACGGACGTTTTAATTTACCGATAATCTCCACCAAGTGATTTTCATCGATCACATGCGGCGCAATAATCAGTTTCATTTCCGGATGCTGATTGAAATATTCCAGGAAAAGATCCTCATCCGGCCCCCAAGAACTTCCTGCAACAAAGGTAAACCGGTTGCCACCCTTAAACCTTTCCACCAAGGGTAATTCTTTTGCCTCTTGACGAATCTGCAACACTCTGTCGAAACGAGTATCACCAACCACCGTCACCCGATTGATACCAATCTTTGACAAATAGCGCTTGGAAGCCTCATTCTGAACAAACAAATGGTCAAAATTACCAAGCACCCGACGATAAGTGCCTCCATACCATTTAAAGAACACCTGTTCCCTACGGAAAATAGAAGAGACACTATATACCGGAATCCGGCGCTTATGCAACTCATCCAAATAATTTTTCCAGAACTCGTACTTGATAAAAAATGCCATACAAGGAGAAGCGATATCCAAGAACTTCTTCACATTTCTCGGTTTATCAAACGGCAAATAACAAACGATATCCGCCCCTCTGTAGTTCTTACGGACTTCATATCCCGAAGGAGAAAAGAAAGTCAACAGAATCTTATAGTTCGGGTAAGCCGAACGGATTTCCTCGATCAGAGGACGTCCTTGTTCAAACTCACCCAAAGAAGCGGCATGAAACCAGATATATTGTTCACCTTTCTCAACCTGCTGACGGAGCAATTCATACACTACCCAATGTCCCTTCATCATTTTCCGGGGTTTCCGGCTGAACGGAGCAGCCAGATGTACCGCAAAATCATAGAGAATAATCGCCAGATTGTAAAGCATACTTATTTACTATTTTAATTGATAATGGTTGAGGAAGTTTATCCCAGCTTCTCAACGGCAGTCTGAATACGACTGATAGTCTCTTCCTTACCCAACAGTTCTGTGATATCGAACATGTGCGGACCCTTGCACTCTCCTACCACCGCTAAACGGAAAGCATTCATCACATTACCCATATGATATCCTTTTTCCGTAATCCAACCGATAACGATATCTTCAGATGGTTTTGAAGAGAAATCTTCGATACCTTTCAAAACTTCAATCAGTTCACCCATAATGCGGGGAGTATCTTCCGACCAGCGTTTTTTCACATCCTTTTCAGCATATGCAGTCGGAGCAACAAAGAAAAAGCGGCTTTGATCCCACAATTCCTTGACAAAATTCACACGTCCCTTCACCAGTGACACCACTTTAGCCAAATAAGCATCACTGTAACTTGCTACATCCACACCGTTGGCTGACAACACAGGCTTAAAGAGTTCAGCCAATTCGCCATCAGGTTTCATCATGATATATTCGTGGTTAAACCACATACCCTTCTTATAATCGAATTTGGCACCCGATTTACTGCAGTGACTCAAATTAAACAGTTTCACCAGTTCATCCAAGGACATCACTTCTTGATCATTGCCCGGATTCCATCCCAGCAAAGCCAAGAAATTAATGACAGCCTCGGGCAGATATCCCGATTCGCGATAACCTGAAGACACGTCACCCGATTTCGGATCATGCCATTCCAGCGGGAATACAGGGAAGCCCAACCGGTCACCGTCACGCTTACTTAGTTTTCCATTTCCTTCCGGTTTAAGCAGCAACGGCAAATGTGCGAAAGCCGGCATCGTATCTTCCCACCCAAATGCACGATACAATAAAACATGCAAAGGAGCAGAAGGCAACCATTCTTCACCACGAATCACATGTGAGACCTCCATCAGATGGTCATCTACAATGTTGGCCAAATGATAAGTAGGCAATTCATCTGCCGATTTATACAACACTTTATCATCCAAGATAGACGAGTTGATAACCACTTCACCACGGATCAAATCATTCACATGCACATCCTCATTGGGCTCAATCTTGAAACGAACCACATACTGCTTGCCCTCGGCAATCAAAGCATCCACTTCTTCTTTCGGCATCGTCAAAGAATTGCGCATCATGCCACGAGTAGATGCATCATATTGGAAATTGGCGATTTCAGCGCGCTTTGCATCCAATTCTTCCGGAGTATCAAAAGCAATATAAGCCTTGCCATTATCCAGCAAAATCTGCACATATTTCTTATAGATTTCTCTCCGCTCTGACTGACGGTAAGGCCCATGATCTCCTCCAAAGCTCACTCCTTCATCAAAATGGATACCCAGCCATTTGAAAGATTCAAGGATATATTCTTCAGCACCCGGAACAAAGCGGTTGGAATCAGTATCTTCAATACGAAATATCAAGTCACCGCCATGCTGACGGGCAAAGAGATAATTATACAAGGCTGTACGCACACCACCAATGTGCAATGCTCCTGTTGGACTCGGAGCAAAACGAACTCTTACTTTTCTTTCTGCCATAATAACATTAGTATAGGTAAATCGAGGCAAAATTAAACCTTTTTTTCCACACTATTAATTTTTTTTGTACTTTTCGCAAAAATTTAAATGGATATGGAACATTTGAAGAGAAAAACAAGTTTCTCATGGAAAGATTTGTTATTCAAAACCCTGTTATTTATAGGAACAGTGGCCCTTATTGTCTACTTTCTTCCCCGTGACAGTAAGTTCAACTATCAGTTTGACATCAACAAGCCTTGGAAATACGGGCAACTCATTGCCACATTTGATTTCCCCATCTACAAAGATCAGGCAGTAGTCGAAAAAGAGCAAGACAGTCTATTGGCCCTTTTTCAGCCTTACTATGAACTTCATAAAGACGTGGAAAAGAAAGCACTGAGAAAGTTGAAGGAAGATTATCACAGCCAGTTGAAAAAGACACTTCCGTCAGCTGAATATCTGCGCTACATAGAGCGGACATTGAAAGATATTTATCAGGCAGGAATCGTTTCTACCGAAAATTGGCACCAACTACACAAGGACAGCACCCAGGCCATTATGGTCATCAACGATAAGCTGGCCAATTCACATCCAACCAGTGATATTTACACTGTAAAAGAAGCATACGAATACCTGCTTTCAGCAGACACCCTCCATTTTAGCCGCAACATTCTGAAACATTGTGCACTCAACGAATACATCACACCCAATCTTGAATTTGACGAATCCAGAAGTCAAAGTGCAAAAGATGAAATACTCAATAATTATTCATGGGCCAATGGTCTTGTAGTTAGTGGTCAGAAAATTATAGACCGGGGAGAGATTGTCAGTCCCGAGACCTACAATATCCTAGAATCTTTGCGCAAAGAATCAATCAAGCGAAATGACTCTACGGGACAAACCCGACTGATATTTGGTGGACAAGTGTTGTTTGTCGGCATGCTCGTACTCTGCTTCATGCTTTATCTCGATCTGTTCAGAAAAGAATTTTATCAGCGGAAAGGATCTCTTTCTCTCTTATTCACACTGATTGTGTTCTACAGCATCATCACAGCATCCATGGTGACACACAACTTATTCAATGTGTACATCATTCCTTATGCCATGCTGCCCATCATCATCCGGGTCTTTCTGGATTCCCGGACAGCCTTCTTGACGCACGTCATCACCATCCTCATCTGCTCCATTACCCTGCGCTATCCTCACGAATTTATCCTGACACAACTGGCAGCCGGCATGGTAGCGATATTCAGCCTGAAGGAACTTTCGCAACGGTCACAGCTATTTCGCACAGCCGTCTTAGTTATCCTGACATACATAGCTGTGTATTTTGCTTTCGAACTGATGACCGAAAACGGACTGGCATCCGACTTTTCCAAACTAAACATGAGGATGTACAGCTATTTCTGCATCAACGGACTGCTCCTGTTGTTTGCCTACCCTTTGCTGTTTTTACTCGAAAAGACGTTTGGCTTTACCTCCAATGTCACACTCGTGGAACTCTCTAACATCAACAACAGTCTGCTGAGACAAATGTCCGAAACCGTACCGGGCACTTTCCAGCACTCACTGCAAGTTGCCAACTTAGCTGCTGAAGCGGCAATCCGCATCGGAGCTAAAAGCCAGCTGGTGCGTACCGGTGCCCTATATCACGACATCGGGAAAATGGAAAATCCTGCCTTCTTCACTGAAAATCAGTCGGGCGGAGTCAATCCGCACAAGAACCTGGGGTACGAACAAAGTGCACAAGTTGTTATCAGCCACGTTACCGACGGACTGAAACTTGCCGACAAACACAATCTGCCGAAAGCTGTGAGAGATTTCATCTGCACTCACCACGGACGGGGAACCACCAAGTATTTCTATATTTCATGGAAAAACGAGCATCCCGATGAAGAGCCAGATGAAGAAAAATTCACTTATCCCGGCCCGAACCCCTTCACAAAAGAACAAGCCGTACTCATGATGGCCGATTCTGTAGAAGCCGCTTCGCGCAGCCTGCCCGAATACACAGAAGAAAGCATCAGCAACCTGGTCGAAAAAATCATCGACTCCCAAGTTGCTGACGGTTATTTCAAGGAATGTCCAATCACCTTCAAAGACATTGCCACGGTAAAAACGGTATTCAAGGAAAAACTAAAGATTGCCTACCACACTCGCATCAGCTATCCTGAGTTAAAAAAGTAAGCAATCCGGCACACGCATCCTCGAGTACATCAAGCACATACTCAAATCCCTCGGCCCCTCCATAATAGGGGTCGGGGACATGATCGGCCACCATACGTGTACAAAATTCCGTCATTCGATGAATCTTCTCGCAAGCCGCTACTGAAGGAGCCCGATCCTTCAAGTCATCTATGTTCCGGTCGTCCATACCGATGATTAAATCAAAATGTTCAAAATCATCGGTACACACCGGTCGAGAACGATGCACCAAGTCATACCCCCGGCGCGCAGCATGTGCCCGCATTCGGCTGTCCGGCAATTCCCCCTGGTGATAAGAAAGAATACCTGCCGAATCAATCTCAAACTCTTTTTCAAGACCGGCTTCCTTCACCAAATGCTTCATGACTCCCTCAGCCGAAGAACTACGGCAGATATTTCCCAGACACACAAATAAAATTCGTTTCATACAGACTAATCCACTTTTAATTATTATAATCCAACTCCGACATTTACTTTTCCACACAGCTGATTTGCGTGATTTCGGGTGTACGGATACCCGGTTTCAATTCTCCATTTATATTATAGAAAGAATTCACTCCATCACCCACCAACACAGCCCCCGCTCTAGCCAAATGTGAAGAACGAAGCAGCACTGTCCAACTATGCTGTTGCATATCAAAAAGAAAAAGACGATCATTAAAGCGATACCATTCCGGAGCATGCAACAAATAATCTTTGGCAGGCGAACGAAGTGCAGAAAGAAATATATCTTTATGAACTCCACCCGTAAATAAAGCCCACCTGTTTTGCAGAATCACTCCCGTTCCGCCTCCTAAAGATACAGTTTCACCAGTTTCATCACTAGGAGCAGCCAAGGCACTCCACTGCTTCGTTTCCGAAGAATAACAATATCCATCAATGGAAAGAGAAGGCTGTTTCCCTGAAACGGCAGGTGCAAATCCTCCAAAAAGATAGAAACGGTATCCCTCCCCTACCTGCTGCGCAGCACATACCGGCTGGATACGGGCATCACCGGGGAAAGAAGGAAGCACCTCCCACCCTGAAGATACATCCTGCAAGTTTAAAGAAAGGAAATCATTAGAAGGAATCCCGTCGCTATTACCTCCTGCCACCAACAAACGGTCTCCAACCACCAGTCCACACATATTATCAAGAGTATAGGGTAAAGAAGGCAAAGAATCAACCACTACCCCATCCGTTTCTTCAGTCAAACGGATACTCCACACAGCAGACTGCGAACAAGTGCCATCCGTACCTCCCACACAAATCAACCGATTGGCATGCACAGCAGAAAAACCATAGGCCATCGGAAGCGGAAGGTCACCAACTTTACGCCAGTGAAAGACCGAATCGGAAGGAAGATCGGCCATATAAATACCATGATAAAATTTCTTTTTTCCACCTTGACTTGCCGGAACATCAGGGAAGTTGCATCCACCCGCAAGGATAATTTTGTGCCCTAAGATACCAGCATAGCAAGCAGATACTCCCTGCTCCATTCCCCTTTCAGATGAAGGAAAACCATTTATTTGAGATAACTCCCATTTCAACTGGTGCAAAGAGGGCTTTTGAACACAACCGCACAAAGAAAATAGGAATGAAATGAATAGAATCAAATCAAGCTTCATAAATATAGTCATATCGATGATAATTATAATCTAACAAAATAGGCATCACCTAAAATGAAAGCATCTAATCCAGCTTCAGTAAAGATGGAGTTACAAGTTTCAATCTCTACAACGGATCCACATCATAATAAACGATAAGTGAACGGTAGCGATCATCTTCC
>Shorty_p1__coassemble_2119_pt1 | contig 11199 bp, 12 predicted proteins | sample Shorty_p1__metabat2_high_PE_031 | metagenome-assembled genome bin Shorty_p1 | reverse complement strand
TGGTATGATTGTTGACGTATTCGGTATCGAAGCATTCTTGCCGGGTTCTCAAATTGATGTGAAACCGATCCGTGACTACGATGTATTCGTAGGTAAGACTATGGAATTCAAGGTGGTTAAGATCAACCAAGAATTCAAAAACGTGGTTGTTTCTCACAAGGCTCTTATCGAAGCTGAACTGGAACAACAGAAGAAGGAAATCATCAGCAAGCTGGAAAAAGGACAAGTTCTCGAAGGAACTGTTAAAAATATCACATCTTACGGTGTATTCATCGACTTGGGTGGCGTAGACGGTTTGATCCACATTACTGACCTTTCTTGGGGCCGTGTAAGCGATCCGAAGGAAATCGTTGAACTGGATCAGAAACTCAACGTGGTTATCCTTGACTTCGATGATGAAAAGAAACGTATTGCTCTCGGCTTGAAACAGCTGACTCCGCACCCATGGGATGCTTTGGATGCTGACTTGAAGGTTGGTGACAAGGTGAAAGGTAAAGTAGTCGTTATGGCTGACTACGGTGCATTCATCGAAATCGCTCCGGGTGTAGAAGGCTTGATCCACGTATCTGAAATGTCTTGGAGCCAGCACTTGCGTTCTGCTCAAGACTTCATGAAGGTAGGTGATGAAGTTGAAGCAGTTATCTTGACTCTCGACCGTGAAGAACGTAAGATGTCTTTGGGTATCAAGCAACTGAAACAAGATCCATGGGAAACTATCGAAGAAAAGTATCCTGTAGGTTCTAAGCACACTGCAAAAGTACGTAACTTCACTAACTTCGGTGTATTCGTAGAAATCGAAGAAGGTGTTGATGGCTTGATCCACATCTCTGACCTTTCTTGGACTAAGAAGGTAAAACACCCGTCAGAATTCACTCAGATTGGTGCAGACATCGAAGTTCAAGTGTTGGAAATCGACAAAGAAAACCGTCGTTTGAGCTTGGGTCACAAACAACTGGAAGAAAATCCTTGGGATGTATTCGAAACAGTATTTACTGTAGGTTCTGTACACGAAGGTACTATCATCGAAATGTTGGATAAGGGTGCTGTAGTAGCTCTTCCTTATGGTGTTGAAGGTTTCGCAACTCCGAAACACTTGGTTAAAGAAGACGGCTCACAAGCTCACTTGGATGAAAAACTGGAATTCAAGGTTATCGAATTCAACAAGGACGCTAAGAGAATCATCTTGTCTCACAGCCGTATTTTCGAAGATGTAGCTAAGGCTGAAGAAAGAGCTGAAAAGAAGGCTACATCTAAGAAATCTTCTAAGAAAGAAGAAACTCCGATGATTCAGAACCAAGCAGCTTCTACAACTTTGGGCGACATCGACGCTTTGGCTGCTTTGAAAGAACAGTTGGAAGGAAAGAAATAATTTAGTTTATTTCCATATGACAAAAGGCGTTCCGTATGATGCGGAACGCCTTTTTCTTTTTAGTTTGAAAATACCTTTCTTCCAGCAGCATGATTCCATAGAAAATTTTTATCTTTGCCCGATATGGAGAAGTTTGAATTACACATATTAGGCTGCGGTTCCGCTTTGCCTACGACTCGGCATTTTGCTTCATCACAAGTTATCAACTTGCGTGATAAATTGTATATGATTGATTGTGGTGAAGGGGCCCAAATGCAGCTACGCCGTTCTCGGCTTAAGTTTTCAAGGTTGAACCACATCTTTATATCCCATCTGCATGGTGATCATTGCTTTGGTCTTTTGGGATTGGTTTCTACGTTCGGCCTCTTGGGGCGCACAGCCGATTTGCATATCTATTCTCCTGTCGGTCTGGAAGCACTCTTTGCTCCCGTTTTTTCATTCTTTTGTAAAAACTTGCCGTTTAAGGTACTGTTTCATGAGTTTCAGTCCAAGAAGCCTGTTTGTATATTTGAAGACCGCTCTCTGACCGTTACTACCATTCCTCTGCAGCACAGGATGCCTTCCTGCGGTTTTCTTTTTGAGGAAAAACAGGGGCTGAATCACATTGTCCGTGAGATGGTCGATTTCTATAAAGTACCCGTGTACGAAATCAACCGCATCAAGAACGGAAGCGACTATGTCACTCCTGAAGGGGAAGTAATTCCGAATGCTCGTCTGACGTTACCTGCAGCACCGGCCCGAAAATACGCTTATTGTTCGGATACCATCTATCTGCCTCACCTTGCAGAACAGCTTAAAGGTGTCGACTTATTGTATCATGAAGCTACTTTTGCTCAGGAAAACCTGGCCAGAGCCAAAGAAACCTTTCATACCACAGCTTCCCAGGCAGCTCAGCTGGCGTTGGATGCAGGAGTGAAGCAATTAGTAATTGGCCATTTCTCTGCCCGTTATGAAGATGAAACAGTGTTGCTTGATGAGGCTCAGTCTGTCTTTCCTCGCACATTGTTGGCCAAAGAAAATTTATGTATAAACGTGAGTGATGGAACAGCTTCTTTTGATCACCGTCCCATCCGGGTGGAAGATGACAGCAGACAGAACCGAAAATGACAATGCCTTACAATGAACATGAAGTATTGCAACTTCTTCAAAGTGAGCGCACACAGCGCAAAGCCTTTGAGATGATTGTTGCCCAATATAGCGAACAGCTTTATTGGCAAATCCGTCGTCTGGTGTTGTCACATGAAGATGCAAACGATTTGTTGCAAAATACTTTTATTAAAGCATGGACCCATATTTCTTTATTCAGGGCTGAATCCAAATTGTCCACTTGGCTCTACCGGATAGCTTTGAACGAATGTCTTACATTTCTCAATAAACAGCGGGCTGTTTCCATTGTGGCCCTCGACGATCCGGAAGCCTCGACTCTGCAGAAACTGGAAACGGACCCATACTTCTCTGGAGACCGTATACAGCTGACCCTGCAAAAAGCATTGATGACTTTGCCCGAGAAGCAACGCATGGTTTTTAATTTAAAGTATTATCAGGATATGAAATACGAAGATATGTCTGAAGTCTTCGGCACTTCTGTAGGAGCGCTGAAAGCATCCTACCATCATGCTGTGAAGAAAATTGAGAAGTATTTGGAAGAAAATGAATAAGCTTTAAACCTTTGAATGTAGAAAATGTCTAATAAAAAAGAGAGGAGGAAAACGTATGAAAGAAGAAGATACTCTATTGAAAAAAATTGGCAAGGACAATTCATTTAAAGTTCCCGACGGCTACTTTGCCAATTTAACTTCCGAGGTCATGAACCGACTTCCGGCTGAGGAAACGAACATCATCGCAGAGTCTCCTGTCAGTATGTGGACAAAAGTAAAGCCGCTGCTTTATTTGGCTGCTATGTTTGTGGGTGCTGCTTTGATTATCCGGTCTTTCTCTGTGGACAATAAGCCTGTTCCTTCTGCTGATATGGCTATGGGGGAAGAGGAAACAGAAATCTTGTCGGAAGAAATTATTGACTACACGCTGGATCGTGCCATGCTGGACGATTATTCGCTGTATGTCTATTTAAGCGATTCGGATAATGAATAATACTAACCCTTGTTGAATGATATAACAATGAGAAGAATACTAGCTTTGCTCGTTTTGTTGTGTGCTTTTTTACCCGTTGTGCAAGCTGTTGAGGTGTGCGATCCGCCACACTTGTCGCGTGAAGAATATAGGGCCAAACAAAAAGCATTTATCATAGAGAAAGCCGGGCTTACCAAGAAAGAGGCAGCTCGTTTTTTTCCTGTATACTATGAGCTTCAAGATAAAAAGAAAAAACTGAATGATGACTCCTGGCGTCTGATTCGGAAAGGTAAAGAGAATGATGTCACAGAATTACAGTATGAAGAAATACTGGATAAGATTGCGGATAACCGGATTGAGGCTACTCAGCTGGAAAAATCTTACCTGGCTAAGTTTAAGAAGATTCTTTCCAGCAAAAAAATATATATGGTACGGCGTGCGGAACTGCGTTTCCATCGCGAGCTGCTGAAAGAAATGCATTGATAAACAGAGGGTGTGTCGATTCTTTTTATAAGACATGACACACCCTCTCGCTTTTTTATAGTCCTTTTTTCTTTGCTTCGTTCCAGATGGCATCCATCTCTTCGAGCGACATCTCTTTCAGATTTTTGCCTTCCTTCAACGTATGCTCTTCCAGGTAATTGAAACGTCGGATAAACTTCTGGTTCGTACGTTCCAGTGCATTGTCGGGATTGATTTTATACAAGCGTGCCGCATTGATCAGGCTGAACATCACATCCCCGAATTCGGCTTCAGCTTTATCCTTGTCCATCTGAGCCACTTCTTCTTGGAATTCAGCGATTTCCTCTTTCACTTTCTCCCACACCTGCTCGCGTTCTTCCCAATCGAATCCCACATTGCGTGCTTTGTCTTGCATCCGATACGCTTTTATGAGCGAAGGGAGAGCAGACGGCACACCGCTAAGCACACTTTTGTTACCATCTTTCTCTTTCAGCTTCAGCTGTTCCCAATTCTCGGATACCTGAGCAGCCGTTTCTGCTTTCACCTCGCCAAACACATGTGGGTGGCGGAAGATGAGCTTCTCACAGAGCTGGTCGCACACATCCTTGATGTCAAAGTCGCCTGTTTCCGAACCTATTTTGGCGTAAAAAGCTACGTGCAGCAGCACATCACCCAGTTCTTTGCAAATATCCTTCTTGTCATTTCGCATCAAGGCATCACACAGTTCATAGGTCTCTTCTATGGTGTTGGGGCGCAGGCTTTCATTTGTCTGCTTACGGTCCCACGGACATTTTACTCTCAGTTCATCGAGAATATCCAGGAAGCGTCCGAAGGCTTCCATTTGTTCTTGTCTGGTATGTGACATAATTTGATAGATTTATAATTGGTTCTTTTTTCTTTTTTCCCATTCATGATAAGAAATCAGCAGTCCCACTACCTCCGAGTAGTTTTTCCAACCGCTTTCAATCTTGTTTCCTTTCAGGTATAAATCATACAGCCAGTTTTGCATAGTTCCCAATGCCGGACTGTATTTTTCTCTCCAATAGTCTTGATTCAGTTGGGCAGCCACGCAAATATCCGAGCGAATCTGCATATACAGTCTTTCGTACTCTTCGCGCGGCAGCAGCATTTGTGCATTCCTCATCACATGCCCCAAAACGGCAAAGTAGCCGGCATAGCGTATTTCCTTTATCTGTGAGCGGGTACATACCTGATACGCATAAAAGTTGGCTTCCGCTTCATTGGTGATGCCCAGCAGATGCGACAGTTCGTGTGCGTAGACTGACGGATAGTTCAGCGGATGTAAATCACCATTCAGCGTAAATTCACAGAAAAACGGTCCCATGCTGCCGGTAACTCCTACCTTGGAGCAAAGCGGAGTAAAGATCATTCTTTTCGCCTGAGGCCTGTCATGAGGAGGTTTGTGCACTCCCAGGCTGTCGCTCAACTCTTTGTAGATGCGCGTCACTTCCTGTCTCACATCTTCCTCTTTCACCGTTTTCCATGTCATCTGATGATAGGGCACGAAGGACTGGTTGAGTTTCGTGATATATTCATTGATAAAACTGTTGAAGTTTTCCGGAGTATAGGCCGTATGCGGGATGTGCGTTCGCTGGTAAAAGTCAGGCTGTGAGTAATTGAGTCCCCAGGCAAGATAGAACCATACATATACCCACAGCAGGTATTCTCCGCTGCATAGTCCTGCTTTCTTCCAGCTCCAGTGCAGTCGGAAGTGGCTGAAGAAGGGAAAACATACCACGCCAACGATACTCAAAAAGATGAATAGGTCGCCTATAGCGAAAGGGAACACGTTGGAAAAAGCCGATAACAGATAAGATATCCTGGGATATACGGTGTGTGCATAGCCTTCCGCCAACGAAGCATTCAGTTGCCCTGCTGCAACAAGAATCAATAAGATGCCCAATATCAAATGTCTCTTTTTCAATTTCCTTTTCATACGCTATCCTTTTTTTACTACTTGCACATGCTTTTGCTGATACAGTCGCGTCCTTGTTCTGAGGATTTTGCAAGTATATTTCCAATAATTGTAACAAAAATAGGCATTTCATAGATGTTGTGCGAAAAAATAGCTCTATATTTGCGAAAAATCTGTTAATGGTGCTTGTATTCTCTGTGAGGCAATGGAAAAGATTGTTGAATAATTAGTAATTTTGCACCTGTTATTATTTAGAATTTACAACCTATCATAGATATAAAGACAATATGGAATTAGCAAGTAAGTACAATCCCGCTGACGTGGAGGGAAAGTGGTACCAGTATTGGCTGGACAATCATTTATTTAGTTCGAAACCTGATGGCCGTGAACCTTACACTGTCGTCATTCCGCCCCCTAACGTCACTGGTGTGTTGCACATGGGACACATGCTTAATAATACCATTCAGGATATTTTGGTCCGTCGTGCCCGTATGGAAGGTAAAAATGCCTGCTGGGTGCCGGGTACCGACCACGCTTCAATTGCTACAGAAGCAAAGGTGGTTAATAAATTGGCAGCTCAGGGCATCAAGAAAACCGACCTCACTCGCGATGAGTTCTTGAAACATGCATGGGAATGGACCGATGAACACGGAGGCATTATCTTGAAGCAGCTCCGTAAGCTGGGTGCATCTTGTGATTGGGACCGTACTGCTTTCACTATGGATGAAAAACGCAGTGAAAGTGTACTCAAGGTATTTGTCGATCTGTTTGAAAAAGGACTGATCTATCGTGGAGTACGTATGGTCAACTGGGACCCCAAGGCGTTGACTGCCCTTTCTGATGAAGAGGTAATCTATAAAGAAGAGCATGGTAAACTGTATTACCTTCGTTACAAGGTAGAAGGCGATGCAGAAGGCCGTTACGCAGTAGTGGCTACTACCCGTCCGGAAACCATCATGGGTGATACGGCTATGTGTATCAACCCGAACGACCCGAAGAACGAATGGCTGAAAGGAAAGAAGGTAATCGTTCCTTTGGTGAACCGCGTGATTCCTGTGATTGAAGATGATTATGTGGATATCGAATTCGGTACCGGCTGTCTGAAAGTGACTCCGGCTCACGACGTAAACGACTATATGCTCGGTGAAAAATACAATCTGCCAAGCATCGATATCTTCAATGATAACGGTACGTTGAGCGAAGCTGCTGGCATGTATGTAGGCATGGACCGCTTCGACGTGCGCAAGCAGATTGAGAAAGATCTGGAAGCTGCCGGCTTGCTGGAAAAAACGGAAGCATACACCAATAAGGTGGGATATTCTGAGCGTACGAATGTGGTTATCGAACCGAAGCTTTCTATGCAATGGTTCCTCAAAATGCAGCATTTTGCTGATATGGCTTTGCCTCCTGTGATGAACGACGAACTGAAGTTCTATCCGGCAAAATATAAAAATACCTATAAGAACTGGTTGGAAAACATCAAGGACTGGTGTATCAGCCGTCAATTGTGGTGGGGACACCGTATTCCGGCTTACTTCCTTCCTGAAGGTGGCTATGTAGTAGCGGTAACTGCTGAAGAGGCTTTGGCAAAGGCAAAAGAAAAGACCGGAAACGCTAATCTGACTCTTGATGATCTTCGTCAGGATGAAGACTGTCTGGATACTTGGTTCTCTTCTTGGCTGTGGCCTATTTCTTTGTTCGATGGCATTAACAATCCGGGCAACGATGAAATCAAGTATTATTATCCTACCAGCGACTTGGTAACCGGTCCGGATATCATCTTCTTCTGGGTAGCCCGTATGATTATGGCTGGATACGAATACATGGGTGACATGCCGTTCAAGAGCGTATATTTCACCGGTATTGTGCGCGATAAGTTGGGTCGTAAGATGTCCAAGTCGCTCGGTAACTCTCCCGACCCGTTGGAACTGATTGAGAAATTCGGTGCAGACGGTGTACGTATGGGTATGATGTTGGCTGCTCCTGCCGGTAACGATATCTTGTTTGATGATGCTCTGTGCGAACAAGGACGTAACTTCTGTAACAAAATATGGAATGCCTTCCGCCTGATCAAGGGATGGCAGGTAGACGAATCTGCTGAAGTGCCTGCATCTGCAGCATTGGCAGTAGAATGGTTTGCTTCTAAAATCAGCGATGTAACAGCTGAAATGGACGATCTCTTTAAGAAATACCGTTTGAGTGAAGCTCTGATGGTGGTTTATAAACTGTTCTGGGATGAATTCTCCAGCTGGTATCTGGAAATGATTAAACCGGCATACGGTCAGCCCATCGATGGCAAAACGTATGCAGCCACTCTTGGTTTCATGGATACCCTGCTTCACCTGCTTCATCCGTTTATGCCGTTCATCACTGAAGAGTTGTGGCAGCAGTTGGAAGAGCGTAAAGATGGCGAAAGCCTGATGGTGAACCCGCTTGCAACAGCCGGTATGAAGAAAGACGAAGCCTTGCTTCGTGATATGGAGGTAACCAAAGAAATTATCGGTGGCATCCGTACAATCCGTTTGCAGAAGAACATTGCACAGAAAGAAGCTTTGACGCTGCAGGTAGTGGGCGCTCATCCTGTAGAAGCCTTCAATGTGGTTATCCAGAAAATGTGTAACCTCTCTTCTATTGAGGTGGTGGAAAACAAAGCCGACGGTGCTGCTTCCTTCATGGTAGGTACTACGGAATATGCTGTTCCATTGGGCAACTTGATTGATGTGGAAGCCGAAATAGCTCGTATGGAAGCCGAACTGAAGCACAAAGAAGGATTCTTGCAGGGAGTTTTGAAGAAACTGAGCAACGAAAAATTTGTAAACAATGCTCCGGCGGCCGTTATCGAAATGGAACGCAAGAAGCAAGCGGATGCTGAAAGTATCATCCGTTCGCTGAAAGAAAGCATTGCTGCTTTGAAGAAAGCTTGATATTTATCATAGAATTCCAACAAAAAAGCACCCGTGATAGGGTGCTTTTTTGTTGGATGTAAATCGAAATTATCTAAGCATCAGTACTCGTTTTAAAATCAAGTGTTTATATTGTTTTTTGAAATCGGCTGGTAGAAACGATGCATCTATTAATTCCATCCATAGAATGATGGATCGGCGGAATTTTTTAGATGCATATCAGAGTTGCCGGTAATCCATGAGAAAACAACCAGTTCCCAGAAATTCACTAAATCAAGTTGCGGGGCTGATGAGTATTTTTTGATAGCCTTGGCTATCTGTTCGTATGAGCCTTTGTATTTGTATTCTGTAAGATGCTCGGTGAGCTGACACATGTCCTCCATTGGCACTTTCTGTCCATCGGGCAAGCGGTTGATTCGTCGGGTAATGTAGCACAGTTCGCCGTCGGCAAAGCGAATCAGTTCATGCGGCACCACGGCTATCTTTGCCGCTTCTGCCAAATCTGATTGCAGGAAAGACGGATCATAGACAAATGTAAAGCCGTTCTCATTTTCCGTGAGCAATCCCGCATAGCAGTCGTGCAGATACACTTTCCCTTTTTTCATACATCACCTTCCTTTCTGATAGGCACAGCACCTACTTTGTGACCAAACAGCATCAGTACCTGATTGACTTTATCCAGTCGCAACGTTTGCTTTCCTTGTTCTAATTCTCGCACAAAACGAAGTCCTACTCCTGACTTTTCAGCTAAGTCTACTTGTGTCAAGCCGAACTTTTTGCGCATATCCTTTATAAATATTGCCAATGAATCATTCATAATTATACCCTTTAGGGTGTAATTATAAGAAAATATAATTTAATTACACCTTATCGGGTATAATGATATATAGTTCATTCATTTCTCTACACATCTGAGTGCATTCTTGCATGCACAGGAAATACTTGGCTTCATTTCATTTGATAGTAGTTCGAGGATGAAAATCAATTCATTTTTTAGTTCCGGATAAGGTTTGCACATTTTTGCGGCAAATTTAATCATCATTGCACGTGAACTGTCGCTTTCCTTCTTATCCAGCATCCCTGTTAAGCAGAAGTCGAATAAGTCCGTTCTCAGCTTCATTTCTAAAGGCATTTCAAATAGTATAGATAATACCAGTCCGCGGCGGATGCACAATTGCGGTAACATGACAAAATCTGCAATTTTGTCGTAGGATGAGGATAAATAGACTTCCTTGTCTTCCTTTGCTAAATGCGACAAAATCCATGCGGCATTGGCTTGAATCCGTTTGACTTTAGAAGTAAGCAGGGTATGAAGCAACAATGCAATTCCCTGTTCGTCGTGGTGAAGGCTGTGTGCATAGAATTCTACTTCAGATTTTGACAGTCTCCTATTCAATAGGCGTACCCATTCATAATCAATTTTATCCTGAATCTGTTGCATAAGGTTATATATTCTATGAGTTCACCTTTGAAAGATTGTCAATCATCCTTTTTAGATTCCTGTCATTTTCTTCATCAGATATGGACGGATCTTTCATGAAACGAGAACAAGGCAAATGAAGACAACCTCCACAGTTTTTTCTCTTTCCCTCTTTGCAGCATTTCCAGATAGGACAGATGTCATCGCCCGTATATTGTAGCCAGAACACTTTCCCTTTTATCTTCTTACATCCTTTACACTCATTGGGAAAGGATGGACAATCAATACATTTTGCACCGCATGGTGAAGGGTCGCAATAATCATCTTTCCAATACCACCATTTGCTTTTTTCCTTATCCGGTTTATCGGATTCTATGTAATATATCAAAGCCCGATAGACATAGAGCTGGCATCGGTCAACCATACAACCTTTCATTTCACATTCCTGTTGGTATAACTCTTCTGGACTTTTTCCTTTGAGCGAATCAAGTGAGGTGTAGCCCATCTGCAACAGGTCCTGTTCTGTCTGCTGTCCGATATTGGGAAGGTGAAGAAAAGGATGCACATCATTATTTACGGCTTTCTTCTTTGGAACCTTTTTCTTTGGATAAGGTAAAAGCTCTTCCATCTGCTTGACTATCTTCATCAGGATGTCCTTATGTTCTACATCTAAAATGTAATGCGGCTTTGCCCCTTCATAGGGTATGCCTGTTTCTGCCTCGGACATCAGAACTTCGATTTCTGGAAGTATTTTGACGTAGGCTATATTGTCACAAAGAAGGATTACCGGTTTTTCATTCACATATACCATGTAGTCTCCAAACATTTTCCGGTAGCGGATATGTCCCAATTCCTGCAATTGGGAGCAGACGAACTCTACAAATTCAATGTTGCTGGCCATAGCTATAGATTTAGGCGATAATTTGACAATATTCAATCTCGATTATCTACAGTAAGCTAATAAGTTCTTCATGTACTTTCCCGTTTGTTCCGACAACCTGACTTCCTTGGGTAGGATCAAGTGGATTCCCATTCCAGT
>Shorty_p1__coassemble_1747_pt1 | contig 15002 bp, 8 predicted proteins | sample Shorty_p1__metabat2_high_PE_031 | metagenome-assembled genome bin Shorty_p1 | reverse complement strand
TGCCTTGTTCTGAATTATCCTTAGTATCCAGGTTGGTCCGTCCTATCCTGATTAATTCCTTAACATCTACAAAGAAAGTATGAGTGAACTTTTAGTGTATAAAGCTTCGGCCGGATCGGGCAAGACGTTTACGCTGGCTGTGGAGTATATCAAGCTGCTGATTCTGAATCCGTATGCCTACCGGCAGATTCTGGCTGTGACCTTTACCAACAAGGCTACGGCGGAGATGAAGGAGCGTATCTTGAGCCAGCTGTATGGCATTCATACCGGCGACAGGGATTCGGCTGCTTATCTGAACCGGATCAAAGAGGAAACCGGAAAAACAGCGGAGGAAGTGAGGGAGGCTGCCGGCACGGCGCTGAGCTATATGCTGCACGACTACAGCCGCTTCCGGGTGGAAACCATCGACTCGTTTTTCCAGTCGGTGATGCGCAACCTGGCGCGGGAACTGGAGTTGAGCCCCAACCTAAACATCGAACTGGACAGCGGGGAGGTGCTGAGCAATGCGGTGGACAGCATGATTGAAAAGCTGGGACCGACCTCGCCTGTGCTGGCCTGGCTGCTGGATTATATCAACGAACGGATTGCGGACGACAAGCGGTGGAATGTGTCGGACGAAATCAAGTCGTTCGGTAAGAACATCTTTGATGAGGTGTATATCGAAAAGGGCGGACCGCTGCGGGAGAAGCTGCGCCAGCCGCAAACGGTGCAGCTGTATCGCCGGGAACTGCAGACTCTGGCTGCGGTGATCTTGGAGCAGATGCAGGGATTCCACGACCAGTTTGTGGGGGTGCTCGAAGCCAACGGGCTCACGCCCGACGAACTGAAGGGGGGTGCCAAAGGCATCGGAAGCTATTTCCGCAAGCTCTACCGGGGGGTACTAAGCGATGAGGTGCGCAACACGACGGTGGAGAATTGCCTGGAGAGTGAGGAAAACTGGGCTGCCAAGACTTCCCAAAAACGCACTGCCATCGTAGACCTGGCGAAAGACAATCTGATGGATCTCTTGGAAACAGCTGAGGAGCACCGCACCAAGAACAACCGGCTGTATAATACCTGCCAGCTTTCGCTGCAGTATCTCAATAATGTGCAGCTGCTGGCTCACATCGACGAGGAGGTGCGCCTGCTGAATCAGGAGAGCAACCGCTTCCTGCTGTCGGACACCAACGCGCTGCTTCATCAGCTGGTGAAGGACGGCGACTCATCGTTTGTGTTCGAAAAAATCGGCGCCAACATCCGCAATGTGATGATTGACGAGTTTCAGGACACCAGCCGCATGCAGTGGGACAACTTCAAGCTGCTGTTGCTGGAGGGCCTTTCGCAGGGAGCCGACAGCTTGATTGTGGGCGATGTGAAGCAGTCGATCTATCGCTGGAGAAACGGCGACTGGGAGATTCTCAACGGACTGAACAAGTCGATCGGGCATTTCCCGGTAACGGTAAAGACACTGACGACCAACCGCCGGAGTGAAGCCAACATCATCCACTTCAACAACCTGTTTTTCACAGCTGCCACCAAGTATCTCAACGGCAAGCACAAGGACGAGATAGGCACCGACTGCGTGGCGCTGGAGAAGGCGTATGCAGACGTGGCTCAGGAGTCGCCCCGCGAGGAGGAAAGAGGCTATGTGAAGGTGGACTTCCTCGACAGCGACAAGGAGCAGGACTATGAGCAGGAGACGCTGGTGAGCATGGGACAGGAGGTGGAACGCTTGCTGGCCAGCGGTGTGCGCCTCAACGATATCGCTATCCTGGTGCGCAAGAACAAACGGATCCCGGCCATTGCCGATTATTTCGACAAGGTGCTTCATTATAAAATTGTGTCGGACGAGGCGTTCCAGCTGAGTGCTTCCAAAGCCATCTGCATGCTGATGGATGCCCTGCGCTATCTCTCGGACGAGAACAACCTCATTGCCCGTGCACAGCTGGCCATTGCTTACCAGAACGATATCCTGCAGCAATCGGAGGACTGGAACACGCTGATGCTCCGGCCGGCTGAAACGTATCTGCCTGCCGAGCTGCTGGAGCGAAAAGATGAACTGAAGCTGATGCCGCTCTACGAACTCCTGGAGGAGCTGTTCAGCATCTTCCAGCTGAAGCGCATCACCGATCAGGATGCCTATCTGTTTGCTTTCTTTGATGCTGTGACCGATTATCTGCAGAACAACTCTTCGGAGCTGGATGCCTTTATCCGCTATTGGGAGGAGAAGCTCAACAGCAAGACCATTCCGAGCGGTGAGGTGGAGGGAATCCGCATTTTCTCCATCCACAAATCGAAGGGGCTGGAATTCCACACGGTGCTCCTGCCCTTCTGCGACTGGAAGCTGGAGAGTGAACGCAACGACCACCGGGTGTGGTGTGAGCCCACGGAATCGCCTTTCAACACCCTCGATCTCTTGCCGATTTCCTACAACAAGCTGATGAAGGAGTCGCTCTACAAAAACGACTATCTGCAAGAACGCCTGCAGCTGTGGGTGGACAACCTGAATATTCTGTATGTGGCGCTGACCCGCGCCGGAAAGAATCTCCTGATCTGGAGCAAGAGGGAGCAGACGGGCACCATATCGGAGCTGCTGGCCAACGTGCTGCCGATTGTGGCCTTGAGGCAAAAGGTGGAGATGACGGAAAACACCTACGAGTATGGAGCGGTGTGTGCGTCGGTAGAAGAGCGCACGAAGCAGTCGACCAACAAGCTGGTGCAGAAGCCGCAAAAGCTGCCCGTGCAGATGGAATCCATGCGGCACGACATCGAATTCCGCCAGTCCAACCGCTCGGCCGACTTCATCCAGGGCATTGACGAGGAGGAATCGGACAGCCGCTTCATCAACCGCGGCCGCATGCTGCACACGCTGTTCTCGGCCATCGAGACGCAGGACGACATCGACTCGGCCATCGACCGGCTGGTGTTTGAGGGGGTCATCCGCGAAGAAGAAAAAGAAGAAATTATCCATGAGGTAGTGGAAAAGGCTTTCTCCATGCCCGAAGTACAGACCTGGTATTCGGGAGATTGGACGCTGTTCAACGAATGTGCCATTATCTACAAGGAAAACGGGAAGTTGCAGACCCGCCGGCCAGACCGCGTGATGATGAAGAACGGCGAGGTGGTGGTGGTCGACTTTAAGTTTGGTAAAGAAAACCGCAAGTACAACAAGCAGGTGAAGGAATACATGAAGCTGCTTTCGGACATGGGATATACCTCCATCACCGGCTATCTGTGGTATGTAGATGAAGAAAGAATAGAGAAAGTATAATCCACCTAAATAAACAGAATCAGACATGCAGACGTTTCTACAATTAGTAGCTCACGATTTATATACCAAGTTAGGAAACGACCTTTCACGCACCGTGCTGGTCTTCCCCAACAAACGGGCACACTTGTTCTTCAATGAATACCTGGCAGGTGAATCCGACCGCCCCATCTGGGCGCCGGCTGCCATGAGCATCAGCGACCTGTTTCAGAAACTGTCGGATTTGAAAACGGGTGACCCGATTCGGCTGGTGTGTGAACTCTACAAGGTGTTCAGAGAAGCCACCCAGAGTGAAGAGTCGCTGGACGATTTCTACTTCTGGGGCGAACTGCTGATCAGCGATTTCGATGATGTAGACAAGAACATGGTCGATGCCGACAAGCTGTTCAGCAACTTGCAGGATCTCAAGGACCTGGCAGATGAATATGACTTCTTAGACGAGGAGCAGGAACAGGCTATCCAGCTGTTTTTCCAGAATTTCTCTATCGAAAAGCGCACCGTGCTGAAGGAGAAGTTCATCTCGCTGTGGGATGAGCTGGGCACTATCTACCACCGCTTCCGCGACAACCTGACGGAGTTGGGCATTGCCTATGAAGGGATGCTCTACCGCAGTGTCATCGAACAGCTCGATGCCGAACAGCTGACCTACGACAAGTATGTGTTTGTGGGCTTCAACGTGCTCAACAAAGTGGAATTCCAGTTTTTCAAGAAGCTGCAGGAGGCTGGCAAGGCGCTGTTCTACTGGGATTATGACGTGTTCTATACCCAGCGCATCAGCAAGCATGAGGCGGGCGAGTTTCTGAAACGGAATCTGGTGGACTTCCCCAACGAACTGCCCGAAAGCTGTTTCGACTCATTGAGACGACCCAAAAAGATACGTTATATTTCGGCTTCCACCGAGAATGCGCAGGCGCGCTTCCTGCCCGAGTGGGTGCGCTCCACTTTTTCTGCCGGCGGCGAGGAAAAGGAGAATGCGGTGGTGCTGTGCAACGAAGCCTTGCTGCTGCCGGTGCTCCACTCCATCCCGCAGGAGGTGAAGAATGTGAATATCACCATGGGATTCCCACTGGCGCAAACACCGGTGTACAGCTTCATCAAGGCGGCTATCGACCTGCAGACGCAGGGCTACCGCTCCGACAACGGCCGGTTTATCTATGAGCCGGTGGTCACCCTGCTGAAGCATCCCTACACCCGCCAGCTTTCACCGGACCATGCCGAGAAGCTGGAAAAGGAGCTGACACGGACCAACCGGTTCTATCCGCTGCCTTCGGAGCTGAAACGGGATGATTTCTTAGCGTATCTGTTTACGCCCTGCAGCGGCATCCAGGCGCTTTGCGACTATCTGCTGCAGCTCATCAAGCGGCTGTCTGTCCTCTACCGGCAGGAGACCGACCACGATGATATCTTTAATCAGCTCTACCGGGAGTCGCTCTTCCAATGCCATCTGAAGATCAACCGCATCTATGGACTGATTGAGAGCGGGGAACTGGCGGTGCGCATCGACACGCTGAGAAGGCTGATTGATAAGGTGCTGCTTTCGGCGAATATTCCTTTCCACGGCGAACCGGCTATCGGCATGCAGGTGATGGGGGTATTGGAAACGCGTAATCTGGATTTCCGCAACCTGGTGATGCTCTCGCTCAACGAGGGACAGCTGCCCAAAGCCAGCGGTGAGTCGTCGTTCATCCCCTACAACTTGCGGAAGGCTTTCGGCATGACGACCATCGAGCACAAGAATGCGGTGTATGCGTACTATTTTTACCGCCTCATCCAACGGGCGGAAAACATCACGCTGCTCTACAACACGTCGTCCGACGGATTGAACCGAGGCGAGGAATCGCGCTTCATGCTGCAGCTGCTGATTGAGGGGCCGCATGAGATTACCCGCGAATACATCGAAGCCGGACAGTCGCCCCAGCACAGCCAGGAGATAGAGATTGTCAAGACGCAGGAAGTAATAGACAGGCTTCACCGCCGCTATAATACCAGCTATCCGAATGCGTCTGTACTCTCCCCTTCGGCGCTCAACACCTATCTCGACTGCCGCCTGAGGTTCTACTTCCGCTATGTGGCCGGACTGAAGGTGCCCGATGAGGTGAGCGCGGAGATCGACTCTGCCTTGTTCGGCACCATGTTCCACCTTTCGGCTGAGCTGGTGTACAGGGATCTGACTGCCCACGGAAAGATGATACAGAAATCGGACTTGGAACGTCTGCTGAAGGATGAGGTGCTGCTGGAGCGCTATGTTGACCGCGCCTTCAAGGAGAAGCTGTTTAAGATTGCCCCTGAGGAGCGCGCCGAATACAACGGCACTCAGCTTATCAACTCCAAAGTCATCCTCTCCTATCTGAAGCAACTGCTGCGCAATGACCTGCAGTATGCTCCGTTTGAAATGATCGACATGGAAAAGAAGGTGTGGGAAGAAGTGACCGTGGGCAACGCAGAGCAGCCGTTTACGCTCCGGCTGGGCGGCACCATCGACCGCCTGGATGCGAAGGAAGGCACCCTACGGGTGGTGGACTACAAGACGGGTGGAGCTCCGATGAAGCCTACAAACATTGAGCAGCTGTTTACCCCTGCCGAAAAACGGCCGAACTACATTTTCCAGACATTCCTCTATGCAGCCATCATGTGCCGGAAAACGGCGTACAAGGTAGCTCCTTCGCTGCTCTACATTCACAAAGCAGCCACCGACAGCTACTCGCCCGTCATCGAAATGGGCGAACCCCGCAAAAAAGCACCGGTGGACAACTTTGCCGTTTGGGATGCTGAGTTTCGCGAAAAGCTGCAGCAGCTGCTTGCAGAGATCTTCGATAAGGAGCAAACCTTCACGCAAACGGAAGATACCAATAAATGTGCTTACTGCGATTTCAAAGCCATCTGCAAACGATAAGATATGAAGATTATACTGATAGATAATTACGACTCCTTCACTTATAATCTAGTCCACCTGGTGAAGGAACTCGGAGCAACGGATGTAACCGTTGTCCGCAACGACGAACTGATGCTGGAGGATTTGGCCCCTTATGATGCCATCCTCCTCTCGCCCGGACCCGGCGTGCCGGAAGAAGCCGGACTGCTACTCCCCATCATCGAAAGATACGCCCCTACGAAAAGCATCTTAGGGGTGTGTCTGGGGCATCAGGCCATCGGCCAGGTATTTGGCGCAAAGCTGGAAAACCTGGAGCGGGTGTATCACGGCATCCAGTCGCCTGTCCGCCTCTCGGAGCACGACCGTGTCTTCGAAGGATTGGGAAAAGAAGTGGCGGTGGGCCGCTACCATTCTTGGGTAGTGAGCAAGGACGGCTTTCCGGATTGTCTGGAAATAACAGCGGAAAGTCCGGAGGGCTATATCATGGCTTTGCAACATAAAACCTATGATGTGCATGGCATCCAGTTTCACCCTGAATCCATCCTCACCCCACAAGGGAAAGAGATGATCGGCAATTTTCTGAGAATAAAGGCCTGACGGAGAAACCTTCATTTTGAGTACAGCACAGCAGAAAGTTCAACAGGCTTTAAAAAGGAAGAATAAAAAAGAGAAACGAAAAAGAAGGATAAAAAGAAGGATAAAAAAGAACCACCCCTGCTCCAGCGAATGGCAGCAGAGGTGGTTTTTCGTATTAATTATCGTATGTATGTACGTTTGATAAACAAATCGAAAGGGCAATAAAACGAACTACTTGAGGGCTTTCGTTTCATCATCTTTTTCCTTTACTTCTTCAATAATCTGAGCCTCTTCAATCTGTTCCTTATCACGTGGCACGTTCGTCTTCGGCTGGCGGCGCATAAACTTAAACCAGTTGAGCAACTCCGACAGTGCATACACCAAGCTGCTGACGCCAATGATGATAAATGCCGTGTTACGTGTGCCTGTCGGGTTAAAGAGAACCACAATTCCGGCAATCAGAATCAAGGAAGGGATGACATAAAACGCAGCCGGAACAGGCATCCAGCGACGGGCTGCAAAGAGAGAGCCCAGCTGCTGCACTCCTCCCATCATCAGTATGAATCCAAGAAGAAACATGAGTATATCTGCAAAGAACTCGGGCATTATAATGAGCCAGAGACCGAACAGCAGACTTCCGATGCCCTCCACCGGGAAGCGTGTCACAAGTTCTTTGGTTTTCTTGGGAACAAAATAGCCAAACAAACTGATGACTCCGGGAATTAAGAATGCCACTCCCACCGTCATGACAATGTAACTGGCGGCTGCGTCTGGCCAAATGACCAGAACCAGTCCGATTACCAACGCAAACAATATGCGAATCAAGGAAAAATTCAATGTTTTCATATTTCTATTCATTTGTTAGTATTCTGCTTCAAGCCTGCATTTCCAACCACAGCATTAGCACACCTACAAACAGGGCAGACTGCACTTTTGTTTTTCACTCCAAGCGATTTTATGATGCCCATATCCGAAAGTCAAAAACACACGCTCCGCTCAATTTTCAAAATCAAAGATACATGCTTTGCTTTATTCCAACAAATTATTGCGCCACATTTACACCACAATTTAATCAGCGTTTATCAGCCAGCTCCACCTGATGCACCTCGTCCACCCCTTTTATCTGATTGATAGAAGCGATAACCTGCTGCAGCTCGCTGAAAGAATGAACCGAGAACTGAATGGTACAATCCACGATTTCATCTACCGTAGCCACCTCCAGACTGGCGATGGGCAGCTTCATGCCATTCGTGATACAGTCCACCAGATCAATCAGCATGTGATAGCGGTCCACCGCATTGACATGCACACAAACCGGATAAAACAGGTCGGCATCTTCGGGAAAATCGACCGACACAATCGAATCTCCCTTTTGAGAAGCCATCCGGATGGCCACAGGACAATCACGCTTATGGATAGTCACCGTGCCGTCCAGCTCCCGGAAACCGATCACCTCATTGCCCGGCAGCGGATGACAATGCTGGCAGCGGTTCTTGGGGATAGACTTTGCCTGCCCCCAATACGACCGCAGAAAACGCTTCGCCTTGTAGGTCTGCACACAGTCAATCCAATCGGCACGGGGAGTGAAATGCGGATTCGTGCCCACCTCCACACAATCGCCATGATGCAGCTCTGTCTTGATGGAACACAGCTTGCCGTTTATCTTGGCATACTGCGCATGCTCGCCCACCGCACTGTGAATCTCGAAGGCAAAGTCGAGCGCCGAAGCCCGCTGCGGCAGGCTGATTGCCTGTCCTTTGGGCGTGAACACCGTGATATCCTCGTTGTAGAGCGAACTCACCACACTGTCCATATACCATCCCTCGGCTGTCTGACTTGCTGCATCTTTCAGCAAAGCCCGGAACTTGGCAATCCAGTTGTCCCAAGCCCCCTCCATGCGTTCCACCGCACAGCCCAGTTTGGAATTGAGCACCATCCGCTCCGAAGAAATATGAATCTCCTCCCAGATGCCCTGTCCGCTCAGCAGGCGGATATGAAAACTCTGATACCCGTTTTCCTTGGGCGAGTCGATGTAGTTGATGATGCTGCTGGGCTGCTCCTTGAAGTGGTCGGTCAGAATGGAATAGATACGCAGGCAGATACTCTTCTCCTCCGTCTCGCACGGAGCCGGATAGATGAGACGGATGATATGCCTGTATTCCAGATGCTTAAAGTCGCGCCCCGTGTTGCGCAGTTTCCGCCAGATGCTGTAGGGCATGCGGTAGCGCACCTGCGTACGGGCCTCAATGCCGTGCTTGCTCAAAAGCTGCAGCATCTCCCCGGTAAACGCATCCAAGCGCTGCTGGTCCTCCTTCTTATCGGCCTCGATAGCCGCTTCCAGTTCTTGATACTCCAGCGGACAACGATAGCGCAGACTCAGATTTTCCAGTTCGCGGCGGATGCCATACAACCCTAAGCGGTTGGCAAGCGGAGCATAGAAATAATCCGTCTCCCCTGCAATCTTCATCTGCTTGTCCGGCCGCATACTCTCCAGCGTCCGCATATTGTGCAGCCGGTCGGCCAGTTTAATCAGAATCGCCCGGATATCATAATGAAGCGACTCCAGCATCTGCTTGAAGTTGTCCACCTGCTTGGACGTTTCATACTGTTTCTTTTTCTGCTTGGTCACCACCCGCACCAGATAAGACACATCACTGCCGAAGCGGCTTTTCACATCTTCGATGGTAAAATCCGTGTCCTCCACCACATCGTGAAGAAAAGCCGCAATCACCGGATTGGGTCCCAGCTGCAATTCCTCCGCCACGATGCGGGCCACCGCCACCGGATGAATGATATAAGGCGCTCCGCTTTTCCGCTTCTGGCCGGCGTGTGCCTCTTTGGCAAATTCAAAAGCCTGACGGATGCGGTTGCAGTCTTCCACCGATACGTTTCGTTTTTCCATTACGGACAGGATCGATTCCAGCTGTCCGTTCATTAAGGTGTCATAGTCTTCCATAGCAGTATAATTATCAATTCAACAATCAAGGAGACAACAGCATGAGCATGTCAAAACAAGTTGCCTGTTTATCGTATTTTGTTGTTAAAGTTACAAATTTTGTCGCTAAAGTTACAAAAATTTATGAACGAACCTCTTTTTCTTCATAAAAAAATCCCTGCCACAGTTTCCTGCAACAGGGATTCTTTCTCCAGAAGGAGGCATTCTGCCGCCCTTCGGCTTATTTTTTCTTGGCATCCAGCTCCTTCAGCAGTTCGTCTACTGCCGTCTTCAGCTGTGTATCCTCACCTTTCACCACCGTTTCAGGCGCATTTGCCACACGCACATCCGGCTCCAGCTGAGCATTCTCCAGATACGTACCGTCGGGCAGACGATAGCCGATGATAGGAATACCGAAAAGCAAAGACGGATCCTGCAGCGTTTCCCAAGAAACACTGGTCATCGTACCCGGCACCGGCATACCCACCAGTTTGCCCATGCGGCGATGCTTGTACACCCACGGAGTGCCATGCGCATTGGAGTAGTTGGCTTCACACTGCACCATGATGGAAGGCTTGTTCCAGCGGCGGCTCGGCATGTCGCAGGCTTCGCGTCCGCGCACCACCTGCGTGAGGTATTTCTCACCGCTGAAAAGCACCTCGATATCTTCATGCAAGCGACCACCTCCGTTGAAGCGGGTATCAATCACAATTCCGTCGCAATGATTGTATTTACCCAAAATGTCTGAATAAACCGTACGGAAACTGCCGTCGTCCATCGACTTAATGTGCACATAGCCCAGTCGGCCGCCCGACCAGCGCTCCACATCGGCTGCGCGCTGTTTCACCCAGCGCCGGTAGAGCAGGCTGTTGAACTGACCGCCCGAGATCGGCTTCACCACCTCTTCCCAGCGCTCACCGCTTTGAGGAGAATAGAGCGATACCAGCAGTTTCTTGCCCGTTTCACCGTTCAGCAGCTGATAGATATCCGTCTGCTTGTCCAGTTCCTTGCCGTTGATCTTTTCGATGATGCAGCCCGCTTTCACCTTCGTGCGAGCATGGTCGAACGGACCCTTCTCCACCACCTCATCAATCTTCAGACCCTTATCCTGATACGTCCAGTCGAACAGCAGTCCCAGGTTGGCTGTAGCCTTGGCGCGTCCCCCCGAAGCATAACTGCTTCCCGTATGCGACACATTCAGTTCGCCCAGCAGCTCGCTCAGCAACTCGGCAAAATCATAATTGTTGTCGATATGCGGCAAGAACTTCCGGTAAGCAGCCGTCATGGCATCCCAGTCCACCCCATGCATATTGAGGTTATAGAAGCGCTTCTGCACCTGCTTGTACACATGATTGAACATCGCTTCCCGCTCGGCAGCGAGATCCATCTCCATCACCGCCTGATACGTAATCGGCTTCAGCATCTCCGACTTGCCATCCATCTTCTGCATGCCCCGTCCGCTGAAGAGATACACATTGCCGCTGTTGTCGAGCATGAGCGAAGCCCATCCCGAATTCAGCTTATGCAACCGCTTGGTATCGCCTTCCCGCAGATTCAGTTTCCAGAGGTCGTAGCCCCCTTCAAAGGCAGCGAAATAATACAAGTTCTCCCCGTCTTTGGAAAGCACGGCATCCCCCAGTTGAGACGAATGCGGAGTCAGGCGCACGATGCGGTCTTCCACACCGTCGAGTTCCACCACAATACCTTTGGCTTCCTCCTTTTTTCCGTCCGCCTGGCCGTCTTTGCCGTCCTTGGCCTTCTTATCCTTGCTCTTCTTGTCCTTGCCGCTGGCATTCTTGTCCTTATCCTTCAGCTTCTTCTGCTCCTTTTCAAATTCCTTCAGCAGTTCGAAATCCTCCTTGTTCAATCGGTAGCGGTCGTAAGCCTCCTGATTCAGGAACACCATCATGACATCCATCTGAGAACCCCAGGAAGCATGAGCGCGCATACCGTAGCGCTCAGTAGCAAACAGCAGTGCGTTGCCGTCGAGCACCCAGCGGGGACCGCCGTTCATGTATCCGCTTTGCGTGAGGTTAACAATCTGGCCCCCCTGCGCACTCACCAAGCCCACATCCGAATAAGGGTCGTGGTGATTGCCGATAAATTCGAGGGCAAACCACTTGCCGTCGGGCGACCATTCATACTCAAATCCGCCTCCAGTGCTGAACCAAGTGGAACCGTCGGTCACCTGGCGCACCTTCTTCGTAGCCAGATTGAGCACCATCAAGCGGTTGCGGTCTTCGATAAAGGCGAGTTCCTTGCCGTCGGGCGAATATTTCGGATACATCCGTTCCACATTCTTTGAAGGCAGCAGCACCTCTTCTTCCACCAGCATGGCATGGGGGAAGTTCGGGTCTTCCTCGCGGACAATCTTAGCTGTATACAGCTGCCAGTTGCCCGTCCGTTCGCTGGCATACACCAAGGTACGGTTGTCGGGTGCAAAAGACACAGCTGCCTCCATGGCCGGCGTATTCGTAATCTGCTTCGTCGTGGTGTAGTCGGTCGACGTCACAAAGACATCCCCGCGCACGATAAACGCCACCTGCTTGCCGTCGGGCGATACGGCTGCCGAAGTAGCCCCCTGCGCATAGCGGAGCGTAGCCATCGGATCCTCCTCATCGCGCACCAGGTCCACCTTCACCCGCTGCGGACGGCCTCCCGCCTGCTGCGTGTACAGTTCGCCGTCGTAGGTGTAGCAAAGCGTTCCGTTCCGGCTGATAGACAAGAAGCGCACCGGATGCGTCTTGAACGAGGTCACTGCCTTCACCTCCTCGGGACGATCCACCGGGAACGAGTAGACATTGAACGAGCCTCCGTTGCGTTCACTCAGGAAGTAGACCGACTGCTCATCGGGAGCAAACACCGCATTACGGTCTTCTCCCTCCCGGTTGGTCAGATTCGTATGTTTGCCCGTCTCAACATCATACACCCAGATGTCACGGGTAATCGATGACGTATGGTGTTTTCGCCATTCGCTTTCAAAGCCCTTCTGGTCTTGATAAAGGAAGCGCTTGCCTTTCTGGCTGAAGCACACACTCTCGGCCGGAGTGCCCAGCACCTGCGTGGTGCGTCCACCGTCCACCGGCACCTGATACAGTTCGCTCATCGCTCCCGAGGGGAACAAGACACTGGCTGAAGGGTCCTGAATGGAGGCAGAGAACAGAATATGCTTGCCGTCGGGTGTGAAAGCAGAAGGAGTCTCTGCAGCAGAATGATACGTGAGCCGACGGGCTGATCCGCCGGTTGCCGGCATCACAAAGATATCAAGACTCCCATGACGGTCGCTCGCGAAAGCAAGCTGCTTCCCGTCGGGCGACCACACCGGATGCGTTTCATACGAAGGCAATGTGGTGAGCTGCACGGCTGTTCCCCCCTGCACAGGCACTTTGTAAATATCGCCTTTGTAGCAGAAAGCGATTTCCTTTCCGTCGGGCGAGATACATGCATTCCGCAGCCACAACGGATTCACGGCATAACCGGTCAATGAGGTCAATGCCAATGATAAACCTACAATCAGTTTTTTCATATTTACTTCTTTACTTCTATTGTTTTATATTTATTTCTTTTTCACAACTTACTTCTATCTATATTTTTTAATTGATAGAATCATTTTTGATTCCAAAGATACAGACGCAGTCACCCGATCAGAGGTCCACCTGCATCACATGCCCCGTGTGGTTATAGAACACCCTGCTGCCCAAATCCCTGCAGAAAGAAGCATACTGGTCCACCCCGGTGCAATGACACACCCCGATCTGCTCGGGCAAGTGTTCCTGCAGATAGCTCACGATGGGACGGTATTTTTCCTCGCCGGCCCCGTGGATGTGAAATCCGCCCATAAGCAGGCGGAGCTGCCGGTGAGGATAAGCACAGCAGACGGTGCGCAGCATATTCGTAATTCCCCGGTGAGAGCAGGCACTGATCACAGCCATGCCCTCCTCTCCCACCAGTGCCACAGCCAGTTCGTCTTCAAAAGTATCCGCCATCCGTCCGCCGGGCAGCTGCACAAAGAAATGGTCAAAATGCGTATCGGCCGGATTCACGATGGGCAACTGGGGAAAAAGGACAACACCCGGCAGCAGTTCGGTCTGCTCTTCAATAAAACGGAAACGGGCAAGGTCGAGCGCATCGGTGTGCTTCATGCCGTTTTCACGGTCGTCCTTGAACTTGGGCGCCAGCACCCCCCGCTTGCACACCACAGCAGCATGCCCGTTGAGCTGCAAGAAATAGCGCAGTCCGCCCGTATGATCACTGTGTCCATGCGAAAGAATCAGATAATCCACCTCTTGCAGGTCGATGTGCAGCAACCGGGCGTTGCGGATAAACAGATCGGATGCACCCGTATCAAACAAAACCTTTCCCGAAGGAGTTTCGATATAGATCGACAGTCCGTGCTCAGCCTGCAGCTTGCGGCCATACACCCCGTTCTCTACCAATGTGGTCAGTTGAAATTTCATTTTACCAAACTTTCAGATTTTTCGTTTTATCAAACATTCAGTTGCCTGCGGGCCGTTGCTGCAAATACAGACATACCCCTACAAACTGCAAATATAAGCATTCTTCCGATGAAAAAAAGAGATAGAACCCCCGGATTTTTTATCTTTGCAGAGTAAAAAGCGAGAAATCTGAAACAAAACAGCAATGGAAATCTGAAACAAGACAAGAATGGAAATCAGAGAAGAAATACGCAACAAACTCCACGCCTGGGCCGATGCCCGTTACCGGGAGTTCCACTCGGGCCTCGTGCCGGATACGCCTCATATCCTGGGCGTACGGATTCCTCTGCTCCGGCAGCTGGCCAAGGAATTAGTGCGAGACAACCGCTGGCGCGACTTCGTAGGGGCAACCGACACCTGCTATTACGAAGAAACCATGCTGCAAGGCATGATGATAGGTCGACTGAAAATGAGCTGGGAAGAGAAGAAAAGCTACATACAGCAGTTTGTGCCGCGCATCAACAACTGGGCGGTGTGCGACATATTCTGCGGCGAACTGAAGAAAACAGCACGGAAAGAACCGGAGGCAGTGTGGGACTTCCTGCAGCCCTATCTGGCATCCGAGAAGGAATTTGAACAGCGGTTCGGCATTGTCATGCTGCTCCATTTTGTCGACGAGAAGCATCTCCCGGCACTGTTTGCCTATGCCGACACGTTCTGTGAGGAAGGCTATTATGCCCGCATGGCACTGGCGTGGGTGCTGTCTGTGTGTTATGTCCACTTTCCGAAACCTACACTGGCTTATCTGCAGCGCAGCAGGCTGGACCGCTGGACCTACAACAAAGCATTGCAGAAAAGCATTGAATCGCTCAGAGTCAGCGCTACCGACAAAACCATCCTGCGCAGCATGAAGCGGAAATGAAGCGCACGGCATGA
>Shorty_p1__coassemble_1591_pt1 | contig 18192 bp, 10 predicted proteins | sample Shorty_p1__metabat2_high_PE_031 | metagenome-assembled genome bin Shorty_p1 | reverse complement strand
GAGCATTAGCCTTCCAAGCTGAGGGTCGCGGGTTTGAGCCCCGTCTTCCGCTCTAGAAAGAGAATCTGAGTAATTAGATTCTCTTTTTTTTGTTTCATTTTATCTGTACTCCCATGAAAAATACTTCCCTACCTCACCACGTACTCAACTTGGCCCATCCCCCTATACCCGTTGTTCGCATAGGCATCATCGGACTGGGAAACCGCGGGCTGCTGACACTGCAACGCTACCTGCAAATAGACGGAGTGGAAATCAAAGCGCTTTGCGAGATACGTGAAGGCAACTTATGCAAGGGGCAAGAAATACTGAAAAAAGCGCACCGACCGGAAGCCACGGGATACAAGGGAAGAGACGGATGGAAAGAATTATGTGAATCGGAACTCGACATGGTATTTATCTGTACCGACTGGCTGATGCACACCCCCATGGCTGTTTATGCCATGGAATGTAACAAGCACGTAGCGCTGGAAGTTCCGGCTGCCATGAGCGTGGACGAGTGCTGGCAATTGGTGGAAACGGCCGAAAAGACCCGGCGTCATTGCGTGATGCTCGAAAACTGCTGCTACGACCCGTTTGCCCTGACCACCCTTCACATGGCCCGGCAAGGATTGCTGGGAGAAATCATACATGTAGAGGGAGCTTACATTCACGACCTGCGCGCCATGTATTTTGCAGAAGAAAATGAAGGCGGATACCATAACCACTGGGGCAAGCAATACAGCATTGCCCATACCGGCAATCCCTACCCCACTCATGGGCTCGGACCAGCCTGCCAACTGCTGGACATCCACCGGAAAGACAGGATGAACTACCTGGTATCCATGTCGAGCCAGCAGGCCGGTATGACGGAATTCGCCCGACGCAAATACGGCGTGAATTCGCCGGAAGCCCTACAGCCGTACCGATTGGGCGACATGAACACCACCCTTATCCATACATTGAAAGGGAAAACCATCCTGTTGCAATACAATGTGGCTACCCCGCGTCCTTACAGCCGACTGCAAACAGCATGCGGCACCCGAGGTTTTGCACAAAAATACCCGGTGCCCTGCATTACGCTGGATACTGAAGAAAGCAAAACATACACAGGAGAAGAGCTGGAACAGCTGATGGAGCAATACAAACATCCTTTCACAGCCACCTTCGGAATGGCAGCCCGTCAGCTACAGGTTCCCAATGAAATGAACTATGTTATGGACTGCCGCCTCATCTACTGCCTGCGCAACGGTCTCCCCTTGGATATGGATGTATATGATGCTGCCGAATGGTCATGCATCACTGAACTGAGTGAAAAATCTGTATTATCGGGCAGTCAGCCGATGGAAATACCCGACTTCACCCGGGGAGCATGGACAGCAGAGGATCCTCAATAGATAAAATCTGTTAAATACACAGATAATTTTCAATAATATTCCCGACAATCCTCGCTTATTAACAAAATTATTATACCTTTGCGCCGCAATTGAGAAAACAACTCTCTAAGCAAATGGGCAAATACCAGAGTGGCCAAATGGGGCAGACTGTAAATCTGCTGGCTTACGCCTTCGGTGGTTCGAATCCATCTTTGCCCACCCTCTCTTACAAAGCTAAGCTTTCGCTCTCAGAAAGCTTAGCTTTTTCCTTTATAAAGCTAAGCTTTACGACCCGAAAACCATATGGTTTACATGACAGAAACCGCCACTTTAGAACACCTAAACTGCCACTTTAGACTAGCTAACTTGCCACTATTGAACACACCATGTGCCCCCTTATTTATCATCTTGCACAAACCACTGATTCTACTGGTGTTTCTTTTGGAACAAAATATCAACAAGCCACACAATCACATGGCTTATCTTTCACCACCCATCCAATCAGAATAAAAGAATGCATCATTCACACTTCAGTCTAATCAGCTGATTATCACATACAATAAGATGAACCTTACATTTATAGACTCCCAATCAGCTGACAGCTGTCGACCGTCCGTGAAACAGACACATCTACAAAGACAAGTGCAAAAAAGCGACAAACCAAATTACACTTAACAAATAAAGAAAAAATAAATAAATTAACATAATAAACAGTCCTTTATTAAAGACTTTCGGCACGATAACATTTTGATAGAAATCCAACCTTTCCAAACCTAGAGAAAGAAAATCGCAATTTACATTCTGCTAACTGTTTTCGCAAACGGATGACATAATATAAGAAGAGTAATTTAACACAAAAAATAATGAAGATTTTATACATTTCTGCTTTCAAAAACACATATCTTTGCGACGGAAATTAAGACCTATGTTAAACCCTTAACTTTAAAATTCATGAATTTCAAAGATTATCATTTTTCTCTGAAAATGGGGAGCATGTTGCTTACATCAGGTATGCTGATGTTTTCAGCACCCTTTTCAACAGCATGGGCAGCAGACAACACCGAGACGGTGATAAAAGAAGCCACAATGCAAGGAAAAGCAACTCCCAAGAAAAGAACAATCACCGGTGTCATCACTGATGCAATCGATGGAACTCCTGTGATTGGAGCAACAATCAAAATTAAAGGTCAAGCCACAGGTACAATTTCTGGTATGGACGGTGACTTTTCATTGTCGGTTACCAGCAAAGATGTCCTTCAAATCAGCTACGTGGGCTACAAGACCAAAGAAGTGCCGGTGGAAGACTTGGGTATTCTGAACATTAAATTGGAAACTGAAAACGAGCTTCTGAGCGAAGTCGTTGTAGTAGGTGCAGGTACACAGAAAAAAGTGAGTGTCACCGGAGCTATTACATCGGTCAAAGGTATGGCACTGGCCTCTCCTACTTCTTCACTGACCAACTCATTTGCCGGTAAACTGGCGGGTGTCGTTTCTACAACCAGCAGTGGAGCTCCTGGAGAAGCTGCCAACTTTTATATCCGTGGTATCGGAACATTCGGCGGCCGTGCCACTCCGCTGATTATGCTGGATGACGTTGAAATCTCAGCAGCCGACCTGAATAAAATCCCTGCAGAAACCATTGAAAGTTTCTCTATCCTGAAGGATGCTTCTGCCACAGCTATCTACGGTGCGCGCGGTGCCAACGGTGTGATGTTGGTTACCACAAAAACCGGTAAGGAAAACGAAAAGACAAAAGTGAATGTGAGCATTGAAAACTCGTTCAACGTAATGGACCGTTTTCCGGAATTCGTTGACGGTGCCACCTGGATGGAAATGTACAACGAAGCACAACTAACCCGCGATCCTCACGCCTCTCAACGCTACAGCCAAGACATTATTGACAACACACGGGCCGGAATCAATCCGCTGGTATATCCAAGTGTAGACTGGGCAGATTTGATGTTCAAGAAGATGGCCATGAGCCAGCGGGCAAACATCAACGTATCGGGTGGTGGGTCAAAAGCAACCTACTATATGAGTATTCAGGCCAACCACGACACAGGATTGCTGAATACGAAAAAATTCTATTCTTTCGACAACAACATCAACAACTGGTCTTATAATTTCCAAAACAACATCCGATACAAACTGACTCGCAGTACAACGATCGACTTGAGAATGAATGCACAGATTTCCAACAACAACGGTCCTAACTACGTCCCCAGCGATTTGTTTGCCAAAGCGCGTTCAACCAATCCGGTGAGCTTCCCTGCCATATTCCCGGCACAGGAAGGCGACGAACATCCACGCTTCGGTAACGCTTACCGCACGGGTACTACCTTGATGGAAAACCCGTATGCATTCATGAATACCTCATTCAAGAATCGCCAGGAAAATGTGATCAACACTTCACTGAAAATCACACAGAACTTTGATTTTATCACCAAAGGTTTGAAGGCTACTGCATTGATCAATTTCAAGAACTGGTCATTCAACCAATACGACCGCAGCATCGAACCTTACTTCTACCAGGTGAAACCGGGCAGTTTCGATCCTGCCACTCAGGCGTACGAACTGGAACGCATCGGCACATCGGGAACCGACTATATTGCACAATCCGACATCAGTAAGGGAGGTGACAATACGTTCTTCTTCCAGTTCACCGTCGACTATGCCCGCAGATTCGGCAAACACAATGTGGGCGGTATGTTGCTCTATACCCAACGTGAATATAAAGTGGATGTATTGCCCAGCCGCAACCAAGGTCTGTCCGGACGTTTCACATACGATTATGACCAACGCTACTTGCTGGAATTCAACTTCGGTTATAACGGTACCGAACGTTTGGCCAAAGGCGACCGCTTTGAATTCTTCCCGGCTGTATCTTTGGGATGGTTAGTGTCCAACGAAAAATTCTTTGAACCACTGAGCAACATCGTTACCTCATTGAAACTGAGAGGTTCTTATGGTTTGGTAGGTAGCGACGAAACCGGTGGTGCAGATTCTCCCCACTTCCTCTACATTGACAATGTGCAGGTGACTGGCGACGGCCGACCAGGCTTCATCACCGGTGAAAACCTGAATGTAGGCTACTACGGTCCGGTTGTGAAACAATGGGCTGTGCAGAACGGCGGATGGGAACGTGTGAAGAAACTTGACGTTGGATTTGACCTGGAACTTTTCAGAGAACTGAGTGTCACATTCGACTTCTTCTATGACAAACGATACAACATCTTGCTCCACCGCGAAGCCTGGCCTCAGTCACTGGGATTCCATGAAGCAAAACCCTGGTCGAACAAGGGTAAAGTGGACAACTGGGGATATGAATTCAGTACGAACTGGCGCAAGCAGCTCACGAAAGACCTCACGATGGATTTCCGCGGCACATTCACCTACACACAAAACAAATACGTAGACTTGGATGAGCCTATCTATCCATACGTATGGCAGACTTCTACTGGAAAACCGCTGAATCGCAGAACCGGCTACATTGCAGAAGGTCTGTTCCAAAGCCAAGAAGAAATAGACAACAGTCCGACACAAAACCTGGGAAGCAAACCGATGCCCGGTGATATCAAATACCGCGATATCGACGGTAATGGTATCATTGACAGCAAAGACCAGGTGATGATTTCCAAAACAGCTGGTATGCCCCGCATCCAATACGGTTTCGGACTCAATATCGACTGGAAACGCTTTAACTTCGGTGTCTTCTTCAACGGTTCTGCTATGCGCGATATCGACATCAACGGCTTGCATCCGTTTGGAGAAAACGACTGGAACGCGATGAAATTCGTTGCAGAAAACCGCTGGACAGAAGCGAACCCGAATCCCAATGCAAGCTACCCGCGTTTGGGCTTGAACGATTCACAGATGCGCAACAACAACCAATCCAGCACCTATTGGATCCGCAACGGCAACTTCTTGCGTTTCAAAACACTTGAACTCGGATACCGTTTCGACCACGTACGTCTGTACTTTACAGGAAACAACCTGGCTGTGTTCAGTCCGTTCAAATTATGGGATCCTGAATTGGCATGGAACAGCTATCCCTTGCAGCGTACCTTCTGTATCGGTGCTCAATTAACCTTTTAATAAACCTTAAGAACAAAGAATAAATTATGAAATTTTTCAGCAGATTATCAAATATTGCACTCCTGTCGTTGGCGATGGCTTGCAGCATGACTTCTTGTGATTATTTGGATGTGGTTCCACCCGAACAACCCGACTTGCAAGATGCCAACAAAGACCGGGCTGCGACATTGGGATTTCTTTACTCCTGCTACGGAGGGGTGATTAATCCGATGAACTATGAAGGACTGGAAATGGGAAGCGACGAGTATGTGTTGCCGCGCCTTTGGCAAACAGGCGGACAGAAGGTTCAATGGAACCTGAATGAAGCCGCCAACCTTGCGGATGGATGGCGCTGGGGTTCGTACTACCGCTTTATCGGTCAATGTCACCTTTTCATGAAAGAACTTCCGCATGCCCGTGCTATCACGGAAGAAGAAAAGGTGACCATGAAAGCCGAAATCGACTTCCTGCTGGCTTACTATCACATGCAGGTATTGTTTCAATATGGTCCTTGCCCTATCAACGACCACTACATTGCCCAAGACACTCCGGCAAGCGAGTTCCCAGGCAGAAGCCACTACGACTATGTGACAGACTGGTGCTGCAACAAGTTTGAAGAAGCTTATCACAATCTGCCCGAAACACGTAGCGGAGACGACTGGGGACGCGCCACCCGACCGATGGCCAGAGCTTTGCAGGCACGCATGAGACTCTATGCAGCATCAAAATTGTGGAACGGCGGATTTCCGTTCAGAGACTGGAAAAACAAGAACTTCGAAACTCCGGGCTATGGCATGGAACTCGTAAGCATGAACTACAGCGAAGAAAAATGGCGCACAGCTTTATCTGCATGTCAAGCAGCGTTGAAGGAAGCAGAAGATGCCGGACACAAGTTGTTTACGCTTGAACAGTCGGAACAGCTGAGAGAACAGCAGAAAGTGGACCTGCCGTTTGTGCCCAACAAACCGACCGTAGGAGCTGAAGCTGAAAAGAACAAAGATTTCTTGAAGCGAGTTATGCTGATGCGTTATATGGTCACAACCCGTGTAAACGAAGGAAATACTGAAACCATCTGGGGACTTGCCGATCAAGGCAACTATATTGCCGGCTCGCTGCCCCACCGCACCATCAAGAACAACCAAGGCACCTGGAAAGGCGGATGGTCGGGCATTTCTCCTACCCTGAATGCACTGGCCCGTTTCTACAAAGAAGACGGAACAACGATGGATGACTGGAAAGATGCGAAGTATTATCAGTCGGCCGGTATTGCAGACCGTGAAAACATCATCAAATTCAATGTAGACCGCGAACCCAGATACTATGCTTGGGTAGGATTCGACGATGGTGACTTCGGAAACCAGTTGGCAGACGGAAAGCCGCTCCGTCTGGAAATGAGAAATTCTCAAATGCATGGTTACAATCCGGATCTGTTCAACCGCGACAACTGTGAAACCGGATTCTTGAACCAGAAGTTCTTCCCTGCCAACTTCCGTCATACTCCGGGTGGAGAACAGAATGATTCAAAACCCAGACCTGTCATTCGTCTGGCAGAATTGTATCTGAACCTGGCAGAATGTTATGCTGCATTAGATGACAAGACTAATGCTTTAAAGAACTTGAATGTCATCCGCAAACGGGCAGGAGTGAAAGAATTGACAGAAAGCGACTTGAAAGGTCACACACTGATGGAATGGGTACAAAACGAACGCAACAATGAACTTTGGATGGAAGGTCACCGATTCTTCGACATCCGCCGCTGGATGATTGCACCTGAAACCATGAGCTACGGAGTACGCATGGGACTAAACGCTTTGCAGAAAAAGGACCCGACTTTTGAAGAGTTCAACAAACCGGTAGTCATCAGCCAGCAGTTTGCTTGGCACAACCGCATGTACGTTTCACCGGTGTTTGAAAATGAAATCTATAAAGGTCCTCAGTTCGTTCAATTCCCTGGTTATTAATAATTATATAGACAAAAAACAATGAGAAATTCAACAATATTTTCATGCTTGGTGTGTGGTATGCTGGCTTTGTCAAGTTGTGAAACGTACGATGAACTGGTACCTTCAGAATATCATCACATTTTGAACATCAAGCAATATGGCATGCAACGTATTTCACTCTATACAACAGGTGAAGATGCGGTATACAAATTCACGGTGATGAAAGGAGGCTCAGAAAGCGGGAATACGGCTACAGCCCATATAACCGTAATGACAGAAGAGGAATTCAAGACCTATGCCACGGACAACAACGTGGCAGAATCTTACCTTCCTGCGGATAAGTATGAAATTCGGGAAACGCAATTGAACTTCGCAGCCAACGAAACCTACAAGATTGATGAAGTGGTGATGAAAACTAGCGAAATCAAAAAGCTGATGGACCAGACCGGAAAGAAGTATGCGATTCCCCTCCGTTTGGAAAGTTCCGACTGCAATGTAAAAAACAACCTGCTGATTATCCAGCCGAATATTGAAACGCCAGCACTGGCCTTCAATTTGGCAGGGGGCAACAAATTTGTCAACGGAGCAACTTTCACGTCGGGTGATGCAGCGACTCCAGATGACGGATCCAAACTGCTACCTACTTCAACTTGCATGAATTGACATTCTATGGTGAATAAACAATAGAATTTCCAACTGAACAGTAGGATTGAGCTTTTATCGGTCCTACTGTTTTTATTTCCAAACGAGAAACAAAAATCTGACCATGAAAAAACTCCTAAGCATCAGTTTCTGTATCTGCATGCTGCTTGTTTTTTGCAGCTGCAAGGATGAAGACAAACAAGCGCTTCAAACCTTCTTCAGTATCGAAGAGGCATGTATGAATCATCAGGTTCCCTCCAATGCGCAACGCATCAGCATTCCCGTCAACACCAATCTGAACAAAAAACAATGGAAAGCCATTCCATCCGACAAATGGATGTTTGTATCTCAAACAGAGGACTATAAAAAGAACCAGGCTTTGATTATTAATCTGAACGAAAATACCGAAAAGAGCCAGCGGAAAGGCACAGTGAAACTGGAATCTCCTGCAGGAAACTATACCATCACCATCACACAATATGAAAAAGGGGAACTAGTGGTGGAACAGGATGAACAGGTGAAACCGACTGGGGGCAAAGCCAGCGAAAGTCAGCCGGGATGGGGCATTGAACACACATACGACGGTGACCTGAATCCGGACAAGCACTACCACTCCCTGTGGAGCAAAACCCAGTTCCCGGTGAAACTGGAATATGAGTTTGCTGAAGGAACAGCAGTGGACTATCTCATTTACTACCCACGCAGCGGAAACGGAAACTTCGGAGAATTCACCGTAGAAATATGTACCAACAAAGACCGCACTGATTACAAAGAAATCTGCAAGGGCAATTTTTACATGAGCGGATCTCCCTCGAAACTTGCGTTTAAGCAAAGAACCGCACTGACCGGTGTGCGCTTCGTCGTAAAAAGCGGTCTGGGAGGCTTTGTGAGCTGTGCGGAAATGCAATTCTACAAACAAAACGAAAACAAGACGCTGGACAAGCAGCTGCTGGAAGTGTTTACAGATATTACCTGTTCTGCTCTGAAAGAAAATAGCAGCGAAGAGAAAATCAACCAGCTTCCGCCACAATTTAAAATCGTGGCAAACCAGCTGAAAAACAACACGTACGATGAATACGAAAAATCGTTCCGTATTCATGAATATGAAGCATACAGTAACCCTGCATACTGGGCCAACCAGCTGATGACGAAAGAATACGGCATCCTGGACAACCCGATGGGCATATCGGTAAACAAAGGCGAAGAGATTGTTCTCCTGGTAGGAGACACTCACGGACATCCCGTATACCTGCGCAGCATCTGGGACAAAAAAATGAGCGGAGACACCCCCTATGACCAAACAGATATCAACGGGCGCACTTATATGCTATCGGAGGGCGTCAACAAACTCACTATGGAAGAACAAGGACAGTTGTTCCTCATCTACAACGCTGATTTGAAAGAGAAGCCTGAGAATATAAAAATTCATGTATTGCCGGGATGCGGCACTGTAACCGGATATTTCGATCTGAAATCGCACCAGACAGACGAGAAGTACAAGGAGTTGCTGGACAAAGCTACCCACAAATACTTCTGCGTGAAAGGCGAAAAAATTATCTTCTATTTCCACCGCAGCAAAATGAAGGAGTTTGTGCCCAACAACATCCTGTCGGCAATCAATCTGTGGGATGATATCATCCGCTGGCAGCAGGAACTGATGGGAATAGAAGATGTATGTCCGCAATTGTTCAACAATCACATCTTTGCCATCTCACCGGAAGGCAGTTACATGTGGGCTACCAGCGGACACATTGCATTTACCTGGACAAAGTTGGGAGACATCCTCCTGAAAGAGAACGTCATGTCACAGAAAGATAATGCCTGGGGTCCCGCACATGAAATTGGACATATCCACCAGGCAGCCATCAACTGGCCAAGTTCTACAGAGTCGTCGAACAATCTATTCTCCAATTATGTGTTGCATAAATTGGGCAAATATTGCTCGAGAGGCAGTGAACTGAGTGCCTTGGCAGAAGCCAGACTGGTGAAAAATCAGGCCTGGTGGAACATGGGAACATCAACCCATATGAATGAAGATACGGAAATTCATATGCGCATGAACTGGCAACTGTGGAACTATTACCACCGCTGTGAATACAAGAAGGACTTCTGGCCTACCTTATTCAAACTGCTGAGAGAGGACCGCATCACAGAAAGCAACCCCGGTGAAGGACAACTGAAGTTTGCCATGAAGGCCAGCGAAGCTGCCCAGGAAGACTTGACCGAATTCTTTGAACGGTGGGGATTCTTTGAAACTGTGAATGAACAAATTGAACAATATGGTAAATGGCAATACACGGTAACGGCAGAAATGATACAAAAAGCCAAAGACTATATGAAAAAGTTTCCGAAGCCCAAACATGCGTTCTACTACTTGGAAGACAGAAAGAACGGAGACGTGGGAATCGAGAACTATAAAGTAGGCGATGTGGGGTACTACAGCCAATTCAAAGACAATGTAAAGATCAGTAAAGAGGTGACATACACGCAGAACGGCAAACAAATTACGGTAGCTAACGGAGAACAAGCCGTAGCTTTCGAGGTGAAAAGAAACGGAAAACTGCTTTATTTTTCAAACTCATTCACCTTTGAATTGCCTGCATCAATCAGCGTGAACGACATAAAACTGTATGCTGTTCAGGCGGATGGAGAAAGAAAGGAAATGAAAAAGGCTGCGTAAAATCGCATCAGTATTCCTGCCGAGAAAACGAGTAAAAAAATGGTAATCCGGACGGAATAAACTAAAAAAATATTAATTTTGCAATCAGATATAAGTAATATTGACTGCACGAACAAAATAAAAAATCCGGTTTCCGCTGCTGAAACCGGATTCTTTATAGGTTCGTGCAAACCCATTTACAGAATATAATCACCACCAGTATGAAAACAGCTATTCCAAAGCCTTCTATGCAAGGTATGCTCCGCGAAGCCAGAGATTACGTAATGATTGCCGTCGGCATGATATTATACGGCATCGGCTGGACCGTCTTTCTTCTTCCCAATGATATCACGACGGGAGGAGTGCCCGGTATTGCCTCCATCGTCTTTTGGGCTACCGGCTTCCCTGTACAATATACATATTTTACCATCAATTGTTTCCTGCTTCTGCTCGCCTTGAAGATATTAGGACTGAAGTTCTGCATCAAAACCATCTTCGGTGTGTTTACCCTTACCTTCTTCCTTTCTTTTATCCAGAAGATAACAGAAGGAGCAACGCTGCTTCACGACCAGCCCTTTATGGCTTGTGTCATCGGGGCATCATTCTGCGGAGGAGGTATAGGCATTGCCTTTTCGGCCAACGGAAGCACCGGGGGAACCGATATCATTGCTGCCATCATCAACAAATATCGGGACATTACTTTGGGCAGAGTCATGCTGATTTGCGACATGATTATCATTTCTTCCAGTTATTTTGTCTTAAAAGACTGGGAAAAAGTAGTATATGGATTTGTAACTCTTTATATTTGCAGTTTCGTACTAGATCAGGTTGTAAACAGTGCCCGACAATCGGTGCAATTTTTTATCATATCCGATCAATATGCGGAAATAGCCAGACACATCAACGAGTATCCGCACCGGGGAGTAACGATTATCAATGCAACCGGTTTCTATTCGGGAAAAGAACAGAAAATGATGTTTGTCCTGGCGAAGAAAAGAGAGTCGAACATCATCTTCCGACTGATAAAGGACATTGATCCGAAAGCCTTTGTATCACAAAGCGCGGTCATCGGTGTGTATGGCGAAGGATTCGACCATATTAAAGTGAAATAAAAGTAAGTGAAAACAATAAATGAAAAACATGAGACGTAAATCGACTTACAACCTCATTGCAGGTTTATTCATGGGAGCATTGACTCTCTCAACACCAAACGCGAAGGCAGACGAAGCTACGAAGCCCTACTGGCAAGACGTGCAGGTCGTGGCTGTCAACAAAGAGTATCCGCGTACTTCATTTATGACCTATGACAGTCGCAGCGATGCCATGAGCGGAAAATTTGAACGGAGTAAATACTACCGGCTACTTAATGGTACCTGGAAATTCTATTACGTTGACTCATACAAGGACCTGCCGGCCAACATTACCGACCCGGCCACATCAACTGCTTCCTGGCATGATATTCAGGTTCCGGGCAACTGGGAAGTGCAGGGACATGGCATAGCCATCTACACAAACCACGGATATGAATTCAAGCCGCGCAATCCACAGCCTCCGCAACTGCCGGAAGCAAACCCGGTGGGTGTCTACAGACGCGACATCGACATACCGGCTGACTGGGACGGCCGAGATATCTACCTGCATCTGGCCGGAGCCAAATCGGGTGTGTATGTATATCTCAACGGAAAAGAAGTGGGCTATAGTGAAGACTCTAAGAACCCGGCAGAATTCCTAATCAATTCATATGTGAAACCCGGAAAGAACGTGCTGACACTGAAAATTTTCCGCTGGAGCACAGGCTCTTATCTGGAATGTCAGGATTTCTGGCGCATCAGCGGTATCGAACGCGATGTGTTTATCTATGCGCAACCGAAAGCTGCTCTGAAAGATTTCCGCGTGACTTCCACATTGGATGACAGCTACCGCAACGGTATTTTCCAACTGGATGTAGATGTGAGAAACCATCAGGACAAAGCAACGAACCTTACTTTGGTTTACGAACTGCTGAACAAGCAAGGTGAAGTGGTGGCTAAGGAAGAAAAATCGGCTCAAGTGGCTACCAATGAAGTGCATACCTTCACATTCGACAAAGAACTGGCTGATGTGCGTACATGGACCTCAGAACAGCCCAACCTGTACAAGCTGCTGATGACTGTAAAGGAAAACGGAAAGGTGAATGAAATTGTGCCGTTCAACGTAGGTTTCCGCCGCATCGAAATCAAACCGACAGAGCAGATTGCTGCCAACGGCCAACCGTATGTGTGTCTGTTTATCAACGGACAACCTCTGAAGTTGAAAGGAGTCAACATACACGAGCACAATCCGGCTACCGGCCACTACGTGACGGAAGAGCTGATGCGCCGTGACTTAGAGCTGATGAAACAGCATAACCTGAACACGGTACGCCTCTGCCACTATCCACAGGACCGCCGTTTCTATGAACTCTGCGACGAATATGGTTTGTATGTGTATGACGAAGCCAACATCGAAAGCCATGGTATGTATTATGACTTGCGTAAAGGGGGCACATTGGGCAACAACCCTGAATGGCTGAAGCCTCACATGGACCGCACAATCAATATGTTTGAACGCAACAAAAACTACCCAAGCGTAACTTTCTGGTCGCTGGGTAATGAAGCGGGCAACGGATATAACTTCTATCAGACCTATCTCTGGGTGAAAGAAGCCGATAAGCACATGATGGCTCGTCCCGTGAACTACGAACGTGCTCAATGGGAATGGAATTCGGACATGTATGTTCCTCAATACCCGGGTGCCGGCTGGCTGGAAAGCATCGGCAGAAGCGGAAGCGACCGTCCGATTGCACCATCTGAATATGCACATGCCATGGGTAACTCTACTGGTAATCTGTGGGGACAGTGGCAGGCTATCTACAAGTATCCGAACTTGCAGGGCGGATACATTTGGGACTGGGTGGACCAAGGTATCTTGCAGAAAGACAAAAACGGAAGAGAATACTGGGCATATGGTGGTGATTTCGGTGTAAATGCGCCGAGTGATGGTAACTTCCTCTGCAACGGATTGGTGAACCCTGACCGCACGCCTCATCCTGCTATGGCTGAAGTGAAATATGTGCATCAGAACGTGGGATTTGAAGCCATCGATGCAGCAGCTGGCAGATTCAACATCACCAACCGTTTTTACTTCACTAACCTGAAGAAATATGTGCTCAGCTACAGCATCCTGGCCAACAACAAAAAGATTAAAAGCGGAAAAACCAACCTGGATATTGAACCGCAGGCTACGAAAGAATTTACGGTACCGGTGAAGGGACTGAAGGCACAACCGGGTGTTGAATACTTTGTCAACTTCAGTGTCACCACAACCGAACCGGAACCGCTGATTCCAGCTGGATATGAAATTGCATACGACCAGTTCCAAATGCCGGTGCAAGCAGACAAGAAAGCATACAAAACCAGCGGACCGGCTTTGAAAACAGCTGCCGAAGGGGACAACCTGATTGCATCTTCTTCGAAAGTGAACTTTGTGTTCAACAAAAAAAGCGGTCTGGTGACTTCCTATAAAGTAGACGGAACCGAATATTTCAAAGACGGCTTCGGCATCCAGCCGAACTTCTGGCGTGCTCCGAACGACAATGATTACGGAAACGGTGCCCCCAAACGTCTGCAGGTATGGAAAGAATCGAGCAAGAACTTTAAAATTGCCGATGCAAGCATGACAACCGACAACAAAGTAGTGACACTGAAAGTGAACTATCTGCTGGCTGCCGGCAACTTGTATATGGTGACTTACAAGATTTACCCGAGCGGTATTGTCAATGTAAACGCAACATTTACTTCGACGGATATGCAAGCTGCAGAAACAGAAGTTTCGGAAGCTACCCGCATGGCTACTTTCACTCCGGGAAGCGATGCTGCCCGCAAAGCGGCTTCTAAACTGGAAGTGCCCCGTATCGGTGTTCGCTTCCGTCTGCCGGCAGAAATGAACAACGTACAATACTTCGGACGCGGTCCTGAAGAAAACTACATCGACCGTAATCATGGTACGCTGGTAGGTTTATACAAAACAACTGCCGACAAGATGTATTTCAACTATGTGCGCCCGCAGGAAAACGGACACCACACAGATACCCGCTGGATCACTTTGGCAACAGATAAGGGCAACGGACTGGCTATCATTGCCAATACAACCGTTGGATTCAATGCACTGCGCAATTCGATTGAAGACTTCGACTCGGAAGAAGCATTGCCACACCCCTATCAATGGACAAACTTTACTCCGGCAGAAGTGGCCAACCACGACGAAAGAGCAGCCAAGAACGTGCTCCGCAGAATGCACCACGTAAATGACATCACACCCAGAAACTTCGTAGAAGTGTGTGTGGACATGAAACAGCAAGGTGTAGGCGGTTACGACAGCTGGGGTTCTCGTCCGGAACCGTTCCATCAGATTCCAGCCAACCGCGATTACAACTGGGGCTTCACACTGGTTCCTGTTCACTCAGCCAACCAGGCCAACGAAGCTAGCAAATATGATTATAGATAACCTTAGTATAAATTTTAAAGAAAAGACCATGAAAGATTTATTGAAAATCGTATCAAAATTCAAAGTCAACGGAACAGTGGAAGAAATCAAGCCACTGGGTGCCGGACTTATCAATGACACTTATAAAGTAAATACAAAAGAAGCAGACGCTCCCGACTACGTGTTGCAACGCATCAACCATGCTATTTTCCAAAACGTAGAAATGCTTCAATCCAATATTGCTGCGGTCACCGAACATATCCGCAAAAAACTGACAGAAGCGGATGAGGCTGATGTAGACCGTAAAGTACTGACTTTCCTCGAAACGGAAGAAGGAAAGACGTTTTGGTTTGACGGTGACAGCTACTGGCGTGTAATGATTTTCATCCCTCGCGCTAAAACATACGAAACTGTGAATCCGGAATATTCCAACTATGCCGGTGAGGCATTCGGAAACTTCCAAGCGATGTTGGCAGACATTCCGGTGCAACTGGGTGAAACAATTCCTGATTTCCACAACATGGAATTCCGCTTGAAACAGTTGCATGATGCTGTAGTAGCCAACGCAGCAGGCAGAGTGGCCGAAGTTCAGTATTATCTGGACGAAATTGAAAAAAGAGCAGAAGAAATGTGCAAGGCTGAACGCCTGTATCGCGAAGGCAAACTGCCGAAACGTGTTTGCCACTGCGACACCAAAGTGAACAACATGATGTTCGACGAAGACGGTAAGGTGCTTTGCGTCATCGACCTGGATACGGTGATGCCCAGCTTTATCTTCTCCGACTACGGAGATTTCCTCCGTACGGGTGCCAACACAGGCGATGAAGATGACAAAGACTTAAACCGCGTCAACTTCAACATGGATATTTTTAAGGCATTTACAAAGGGATACCTGAAAGGTGCCAAGTCATTCTTGACTCCCATTGAAATCGAAAACTTGCCGTATGCAGCTGCCTTGTTCCCCTACATGCAGTGCGTACGTTTCCTTGCCGACTATATCAATGGAGACACCTACTACAAAATCAAATATCCGGAACACAACTTGGTACGTACCAAAGCACAATTCAAACTGCTTCAAAGCGTAGAAGAACACACTCCGGAGATGGTAGCATTCATCAATGAATGTCTGAAAGACTAAAAAAACAAGAAAGAGAATCAGTTTACAATAAAAGTCTAAGTTCTCTATTCAAAAATGCCCCTGCCACAGATAGCTGCGACAGGGGCATTTCTTTTATTTGGGCATTATAAAACCTCGTTTCTTCAAAACATATAAGCTGGAGTCAGCGAAAAAAATCTTTCCTGATAAACATACTCATTTACTTTCCTTCCTTGTAAAATGCCCTTGGCACCATTGATAGACCAAAGGAGCACGCAGGAAGGGCTTGAGTCTATCTGCTACTTCTTTTGACAAATAATCGGGAGTAGTGAAAGTGAAAATCAACTCTGCGGCATCCGGCGCAAAATCCGCTTTCATCAAAAACAGATCAACGGTGCGGCGTGCCTGATCAAAAGCCAGACTGTCGGCATCCGTTTTCACCGCTGCTGCCGACAAGAAATCATCTAACACCGGCAAGGTGAGAAAAGAAGCGGCATCCAACGGTTTCCAATCTGTGGAGTAAAACTCCAGCCTACTGTCGCATGCCGGAGCACAAGCCGTGGAAACAGTAGCAATCACCCGTACACTATCATTCAGCGGCAATACCTTCATTTGCCAAGAGGTCTGTTCTGTGAACTGCATGCAAATATAATCCTTCGTTAATTTCGTCATTTCCGACTTACGTCCCAAACGATTATCAACCACTGCCCGCATCTTGCTTTCTAAAAAATCAATACAATCGGCCCGGTTTACTTTCGTAAGCAGCGGACAGAGCGAATCAGGCATATTGACAAACAATGTTTTCGCTTCCTGCGCCCGAAGAGAAGCTGAAGAAGCAAAGCCGCTCACAAGCACAAGCAGCACAACCCAAAATGCAAATGTATTTGTTTTCATATCAGTCATATTTATTTTGTTCCCAAATATAAGAATATCATTCCGATTAACACCAAGAGCAGGTCGATTGCCTTGCTTTTTAAATTCTTTTCACGGAACACCCATGCTCCAAATAGGAAAGAAACAAGAACACTTCCGCGACGCACCATCGAAACGATGGATATCATAGAGTCATCGTAACTCAATGCATAAAAATAGGCAAAGTCGGCTGCACAAAGAAACAGGGATATCAACGGAATGGCCCAGTTCCACCGGAAAGGAGTAGTAGATTTTCTCAACGGCCACCACAGCAAGAGCAAGACGGGACACATGATGAACACCTGATAGACATTGTACCACGACTGCACAAGCATGGGAGGAAGCTGCTTCATGAGATACTTATCATACAATCCGCTCACAGCACCGGCCACAGCAGCCAAGACGAGGAAAAAAATCCACTTATTTCGCTTAAAGTCTATGCCCTCCTTCTTACCCGAACGGCTCAGGAGAAACAGCGAGAGAATAGCCAAAAGTACGCCCACCCATTGATAAAGATTCAGCCGCTCGCCAAAAAATAGCATGGCTCCCACCAGCACCATCACCGGACGGGTGGCATTGATTGGCCCCACGATAGTAAGCGGCAAATGCTTCATGGCAAAATAACCGAATATCCAGGACGAAAGAACGATGAAAGACTTAAGCAGAATAAAGCGATGCACCTCCCACCCGGACACAGGCACAAACAACATCTCCTGCTGCGAAAGCCAAGAGGGAGCAAAAGCTGAAATCAGAATGAAAGGAAGAAAAATCAAACTGGAAAAAACAGTGTTCAGAAACAATACGGGAAGCACTGCATTGTCTTTGAGCGACTTTTTTTTAAACACATCATAGAATCCCAACAGCGTAGCTGAAAGGAACGCCAACAAAATCCACATAATAATCCTACTAAATCAACGGGTTATGCTACTGAGTTAATTATTTTTCTACTGAATCAACAGAGGATGATGCAGAACCGACGGTTGCGTCCGGAGCGGCGGAAACGTCAAAGAT
>Shorty_p1__coassemble_1573_pt1 | contig 18610 bp, 10 predicted proteins | sample Shorty_p1__metabat2_high_PE_031 | metagenome-assembled genome bin Shorty_p1 | reverse complement strand
AAGAAGTTGTGGTGAAGAACACCAAGAGCAGCGAGATTAACAATTCTTATTTGGGCTCGCTGGTGAAGGCTGATTTTCAAGACCAACTTGTGGTGATTGCACGCGGCAAGGTGAAGGCTGGCTTTGATTTGACTAAATTGGGTAAGGATGACTTGGTTGTTCGTCATGACACCATTTCGGTGAACCTGCCTCCGGTTGAAGTGTTTGATGTGATTGTCAATCCGTCGGATTATGAAGTTTACGTTGAAGACGGAACTTGGTCGCACGATGAGGTGGCTCAGCTTACCGCTTCCGGCAAGGACCAGATTTTGCAGGATGCTAAGAATTTCAATATTCTGCAGAAAGCTGAAGAAAATGGCTTGGTGAAACTGAAAGAGTTGTTTGTGGCATTGGGCTTTAACGAAGTCATACTGAATGTTCAGAAGGTTAAGTAGCTGAACTGTTTCAGCTGTTTCAGTTTGTTTCAGCTGTTGCTGTTTCAGTTTCAGTTTCAGTTTGTTTCAGTTTCAGTTGTTTCAATTTTATAAATCAGGGCTTTTGATTATATAAAAAGAGACCCCTGCTGCCTTGTCGGTTCACACCGGCGCTGAGGCAGCAGGGGATTTTTGATGTGTGTGTTTTATTTATTGATTTATTCCATTGTTTATTTATTGATATCAGGGTTTAGCAAGGATTCAGCTTGCGGGATGGGCCAGATGTATCCGCTGCTTTGAGGAGAAGTAACCTTCTTGCCGCGCACAAAGTTCTCGCCTCTTCTCAGAATATCGATGCCGCGCAATCCCTCGCCGATGAATTCCAGGCGGCGTTCCTTGTAGATGGCCTGTTTCAGCGCATCGCCGCTCAGCGCGTCGATGTTCAGCTTATCCTTGTCGGCTGCTAAGGAGCGGTGGCGCACCTGCTTCAAGTAATCCTTGGCCTGTGCTTCTCCATCCGATGTGTTGGCATAACATTCGGCCAGGTTGAGCAGCGTTTCGGCATAGCGGAAGATGGGTACCCAGTCGAGTTTGGTGCGTACGTCGGTGAATTTCGCCAATGTTTCGTCTTCCGCCTTGAACGACATACGTTTGTCGTCGGCCAGGCTGTAGTTGGCTTCGGCCATGATACCGTTCTCCAGGTCAATTTTCAGAATCTTGGGGTCGGTGTAGTATTCGGCCAGTCCCTGCTGCGTGTTGGGCGTATTGTTGGTAGCCATGGGCAGCGAGAAAATCGTTTCTGTGGTGTAATAGGGCGTCTTAAACAGCGTGGTAACGTCGCTCACCAGCTCGTATCCCTTCACCGCTTCGCCTTCCTTGATGGCCGCTTCCCAGTTGCCTAAAGCCATGTTTACGCGCATCTTCAGCATGTGGGCAGCCCCTTTGGTGGCGCGTGTAGTGCCCGCTTCCGTTGCCGTTCCGTCAGGCAGCGCCTGCAGGTCCTGGAGGTCGGCCAGCACCTGGTTGTACACCTGTTCCACGGTAGAGCGCGGCATAGCATTGCCTTCTCCGCCTTTCTGCGCTGTGAGGCGCAAGGGCACCGACTTTGCATCGGGTTTCAGCAGATAGGGCTGAGCGTAGAGGTTGTTGAGGTAGTAGTAGCACAGCGCCCGGATGAACTGCGCTTCGGCCTTGAACTGTGCATACTTGTCGCCCAGCACCTCCTTGCCTCCTTCGATGCCTTCGAGGAAGAGGTTGATGTTGTTGATCGTAGCGTAGGCATTGGTCCAGGTTGTGGTGTTCTCGGTGGATACGGGGCTCACGTTCATCATGTAGGCTTCATAGAGCGTGTTCAGGTTGCCCGACACATTGCTGATGTCCTCACCGCGCTGGTCGAACACAAGATAAGTCTTACCGCCCATAAACGATTCCTGATCTGTATTCTTGAGAGAGCCATACAGTCCCAGCAGGGTAGCTTCCATGCGTTCTGCAGAGATGTAGATATCTTCTCCTCCGATGTAGAGCGGAGGGTCCTGGTCAAGAAAACTGCTGCTGCATCCTGCGCTGAGCAGGGCAGCCAATACAAACGAAGCAATATATTTCTTTTTCATACTTTCAAATCTTTTTTGTGAGTGAGCCTGCGGGAATGGCCCGCACAGGCTCAGGGTTTTATTCTTTTTGATTCACTTTCTTCCGGAATGAAGGTTCGCTTCTTCCGTAGCTGATTCTTTCGGAATGAAGGTCGGTTTCTTCCGAGAGCTGATTCTTCCGGGGAAGGTTCCCTTCTTTTCCGATAGGCCGGCTGCTTGCTTAGAACGACAGGTTCACACCGAAAGTGTATGTGCGAGCCTGCGGCAATGTGTTCTTGTCCACACCCGGAGAGAGCACAGCGTTCGTAGTGTTGGACATCACCTCGGGGTCCATGCCGCTATAGCCGGTGATGACAAACAGGTTCTGTACCTGTGCATAGACTCTCAGTTTGCTGATGCCGATAGCCTTGGCCCACTTCTTGGTGTTGAACGTGTAACCCAGCGAGATGTTCTTCAGACGCAGATAGTCGCCCTTTTCCACCCAGTCGCTCAGCGCCATGGCCGAACCGTTGGAGTAGTTGTCGCCATATACAGGGAGCGCATACATCGCATCCTTGCGTTCGGGCGTCCAGTAATTGCCCAGCACTTCCTTCGAGTTGCTCCAGTAGCGCATATCACTCACTGTGGCTTTCGTACCGTTGTAGATCTTGTTTCCGCCAGAGAACTGGAAGAAGATGGAGAGGTCGAAGCCTTTGTATTCAAAGTAGTTGCTCCATCCGCCATACCAGGTAGGCAGGGTGTTGCCGCTGATGACCGGCTTCAGTTCGCCTTCGTAGGCAGAGCCGTCTTCGTGAATCCAGCCCGAGTCGGTGGTGTAGTCGAACAGCAGCTTCTCGCCTTCGGGGCTGTAGAAGATACGGCGGCCCGTTTCGCGGTCGATGCCTCCGGTGGGGTAAGTGTAGAGCTGTCCGATGCTCTTGCCCACCACGGTGATGTTGTTGTTTTCGAGTTTCTGTTCATCCCATCCCAAGATGTTCTCCACGCCGCCTGCCAGCGCCAGCACCTTGTTCTTGGTGGTGGTGATGTTGAAGCTTGAATTCCATTTAAACGGACCGTCCTTGAAGATGTCGGCCGAGAGGGTGAACTCGATACCCTTGTTTTCCATCTTTCCGGCGTTGGTGGTGAGGATGTTGCCCGGCAGACCTTTTGAGGGGGCTTGGGGAACTTCCAGAATCAAGTCGGATGATTTGGTGTAGTAATAGTCGAAGTCCACGTTGATGCGGCCCAGCAGCTGTGCGCTGAAACCGATGTCATACTTCTCCGACGATTCCCACTTCAGGTTGGGGTCGGCAATCTGCTTGATGAAATACGTACCGTTGTTGCCGTAGTAGAACGAGTTGTAGTACGACTTGGAAGCATAGGCTGCGATGTTGGTGTTACCCACCACGCCGTAGCTGCCCTTCAGCTTGAAATCGTCTACATACGCCTTCAGCGGTTCGAAGAACGCCTCTTCCGACACACGCCATGCAGCCGATACACCGCCGAAGTTACCCCAGCGGTTCTTCGGGCTCAAGGCAGAGAATCCGTCGCGGCGGTAGTTTACCGACAGCATGTATTTCGAAGCATAATCGTAGTTGATGCGTCCGAAGTAAGACACCATAGAGGTGGTTTCCTCCTCCCCGCCGCCGTTGGCATTGGTGAACGGGCCTTCAAACTGGGTAAACTTGTTGTCGGTGAGTCCGAAACGTTCGCCAAACCAGTATTTGTTGTGAGTCTCAGTGGCTTCCATACCTGCCAGCAGGTTGAAGTTGTGGTTGCCTAATGAGAAGGCATAGGTAGCCGTATTGGTCCATGTCCATACATTGTTTTTGGCTGCCACGTTGAACGCATACCCCTTCTGGTTCACCCCGTCGCCATGCAGCGGAGAGCGGAAGTTGCGGTTTTCCACGTCCGAAAAGTCGATGCTGTATTGCGTTTTCAGCACCAGTCCCTTGAAGGGAGTCAGCTCGCCGAAGAAGCTGGAGATGATGCGGGTTACGTCCACCGAAGTACCGTTGCCGATGCTCAGCAGGGCAGCAGGATTGGAGAAAGTGCTATACACCGCATTCGGTCCGTAGCCCAATCCCTTCAGGTCATAGTAAGGGGTGCCGTCTTCGTTGAAAGCCGGGATGTTGGGCGCATTGATGAGCGCCATGCGCGGGAAGCCGCCCACTGAGAAGTTCGACCCGTTGCGCGCCGTATCAGTCTGCTTGGTGGTGCTGGAAGCCACATTGCCGTTGAAACCCAGCTTCAGCCAGTCGGTAGCCTTCACCGTGAGGTTGGCCTTACCGCCCAAGCGTTTGTAGTCATCGCCCTTTACGATACCCTTCTGCGTGTTGTAGTTGGCCGATACATAATACTGCACACGCTCTGTACCGCCATTGGCCGACACCGTCTGTCCTTGCGTAAATCCGCTTTGGAACGCCGTCTTGCTCCAGTCAGTATCAATCACGTTGCCTTTTGAGTCGGTCATCAGGTTGAACACCTTATCGCCCCAGACAGAGGGAGTGAAACCCATTCCGGGAAGTTCGGAAGCGATGTCGGTGCCGTAGGCGTTGCGCAGCGCCATGTTCTTGAAGTCCACATATTCGCGTGCATTCATCATGTCGATGAATTTCGTCTTGTTGGAGAAACCCACATAGCCGTCGTAGGTCACTGTCACCTTGCCTTCTTTTCCGCTTTTGGTTGTGATGAGCACCACACCGTTGGCCGCACGCGAACCGTAGAGGGCGGCAGCGGCTGCGTCTTTCAGCACGTCAATCGAAAGGATGTCGGCGGGGTTGATGTCGGCTAAGGCGTTGGCGTTGCCTACACCGTTACCCAGGTCGCCCGACTGGATGGGTACACCGTCTACTACATAGAGCGGGCTGGTGCCGGAGGTGATGGAGTTGACACCACGGATGTGAACTACCGGTGCCTGACCCACACCTGCTGAAGGAGTAGTTACGCTCATACCCGAAGCACGTCCTTGCAACATCTGGTCGAAGCTGCTGCTGGGCACGTCTTTCAGTGCATTGGCGCGCACGGAAGATACGGAAGCTGTAAGTGAGCTGGCTTTCTGTGTGCCGTATGCCACTACCACCACTTCGTCAATCTGCTGTGCGTCGGGAACCAGGGTGATGTTCATCTGCGGCTTCACAGCCACCTCCTGTGTCTGCATGCCGATGTAAGATACCACCAATGTCTTGGCCGATTCCGGCACGTTGGGCAAATTGAAATTACCATCAATGTCGGTGATGGTACCGATTTGCGTTCCTTTCACTAGCACAGATGCGCCTACTACAGGCAGCCCGTCTTCGGCAGAAATCACAACACCTGCGACTTTCTGGCTCTGGGCGGAAACTAGTCCGATATTAAAAAACCAACAGACTAGTAATAACATTAACTCTCTTCTCATAAACTTTCTCTTAAGTTTGAATTACATTTATTACTTTTACTCTTTTGAAACGATTACAAAGTTAGTGTGAATTATCTAATAATCTATCATAAAGTTGCACGAAAAACAGGAAATATATCATAACGGTAGTTTTGGGTGTTAAAACGTGCTTCTCTTGTTCAGAATATGTATGGTTATGTAAACTTTTGGCAAATAATTGTATCATTTTGCAAAATGATAAACGACTTTCATTTTGCTGTATAGTTAAAATTTAACATCCTAAAGTGTTAAATTGAACATTTATTTTAGTTTCTTTCTATCTAAAAGGATGAATTTGCGCTGATTTTATTTTTTTATTTTTATTTCTACCTTTCTAAAGTGTGATAAAATCTGTGTAAAAACGGGCTTGTTTTGTGATAAATTGTAATATAGATTTTGTGTTTTGTTATAGTGTGTCTGTTTGTCTTGAGGTGAATTTAATTGTGTCGAAGTGAATCGGATTGCTGAAACATTATCTTTACAAAAAGGAAGGGAGAGTGGGAGGGTGGATTGCATATTGGCAAGCAGTGGGGAGGTTTCAGGGGTAGTATGCTGTTTTTTGGGGGAAGAGTAGGATTTAGGGGCAGTATGCTGTTTTTTTTGGGGTATATCTATATTTATATAATAAAAGGTAGTGGAGTATAGTGTAATGCTCCACTACCTTTTGTAGTTTGTTCTTGGTTGAATCAGTTGAATCAGTTGAATCAGTTGTGACAGTTGAATCAGTTGATTTGATTGATCCAATGAAGTCGCTTGCTTCAATTGTTTCAGTTTGTTTCAGTTTCAGTTTGTTTCAGTTTTTATTTTTCAAACACATGTCTTTTTGCTTTTCAACTTTTTCACCTTCTCAGCTGTTTCACTTTTACTTCCGAGATGCCCACCCGGTCGCTTCCCAGCACGATGCGTACATCGCTGGCTGTAGTTCCCTTGAAGGTGAACGGGAGCAGCTTGCCATATTCTTTGATGGTGCCGGAGTAGACCGTGAGAAACTGTCCGCCGCCGCCCGAAAGCTGGATTTCAAAATCCGTCTCCAGTCCGTTTTCGCGGGTGAAGGCGATGGAGAGGCCGTCGATTTTGGCTCCGTTTTCCAATGCAAAGGTGAGATAATCACCCTTGTTGCCTTCCCAGCAGGTATTTGTCTGTCCGTCGAGCACAAGCGGGGCTTTTTCTGTGTTGGTGCTGGCGCTCACCGGACTGCTTTCTTTCTTCTGAAGAGGATCGTGGGTTTGTCCCGGTTCGGCAACAGTCAGCATGCCGCTCAGCCGCGTGTCGGTGGATGAGGCTCCAATCATGCAGGCAAATTCACCGGGCTCTACTACCCAGTGCATGTCGGCGTTGAGCAGTTCGAGCGCCTTGCGGTCGAGGGTGAACGATACCTCCTTGCTCTCGCCCGGCTGCAGGTGCACCCGTTCGAATCCGGCGAGGTTCTTCTCATAGGTAGTCACACTGCTCAGCATATCACGCACGTAGAGCTGCACCACCTCGTCGCCCGCCCGTCGGCCTGTATTCGTAATCCGGCAGGTCACGGTTGCTTTCTGATGCGGAGTGATGACAGCCGGCGTAATCTGGAGGTCGCTGTATTCAAAAGTGGTGTAGCTCAGTCCGTGTCCGAAGGCATACAGCGGTCCGTTGACGCGCGACATGTTGCCTTCAGCGCCCGGATTCTTTCCTCCGTCAATCTGAGAAGAGGGTTTGCAGGGGAAGTTCATCGGAATCTGGCCCACCGATTTGGGGAAAGTAACCGTCAGCTTGCCGCCCGGATTGTAGTCGCCGAAGAGCACATCGGCAATGGCAATGCCTCCCTTGGAACCCGGATACCACGCTTCGAGGATGGCGGGCACAAACTTGTCGGCCCAGTTGACAGACAGCGGACGGCCGTTGATGAGCACCAGCACTACCGGTGTGCCCGTGGCCGATACCGCTTTCAATAAGTCCAGCTGACGGCCGGGCAGGTCGAGGCTGCTGCGCGATTTGTTTTCACCGCAGGTGCGCTGACCGCCACCCAGCACGACGATTGCCACGTCGGCTTCCTTGGCTTGCGCCACTGCTTTGTCTATTTCGTTCTGCTCGTCGGCTGTGAGCGGATAGTCAATCAGTTCTGATTCGGGCCAGTGAGCATCCACCAGTTCACATCCCTTGGTGTAGGCCACTTCGATGGCGTGTTCTGTTTTCAGCTGGCTTACTTTCTGCAGAATTCCTTTCAGCACCGATGTGACCTCCACTGCCAGCGGACCGTAATGGGTCAGTGCATACGAGGTTTCGTCTGCGTTCGGACCACACACGGCAATCTTCTTCAGCCGGGTGATGTCGAGCGGTAAGAGCGGATTTCCGTTTGTCTGCAAAATTCCGTTTGCGGACGGGCGGTTGTGCTTCAGCAGGCTGTTGCTTCCCGGCAGACTGTCGTTCTTCAGCAGCACGAGCGATTCGCGCGAGGCTTGCAGCGCAATGGCTTCGTTCTCAGGAGTCTCCACTTCCCGGTCGGCAGCCTTCAGGTCGGTCTGGTAGGGATTATCGAACAGGCCGAGCAGGAATTTCACCCGCAGGATATCACGTACGCGGTCGTTGATCAGCTCCTCGCTCAGGCTGCCCTCCTTTACCAGTTCGCGCAGCGGCAGCACAAAGGAATCGGGAGAACGGAATGTACACCGCACATTCAGTCCCGCTTCCACACTCTGACGCACCGCTTCCTTCATGTCCTTTGCCGTGCCGTGTTTGGTGTACAGATACTCCACGGCATCGCTGTCGGACACTACATAGCCGCGGAAACCCATCTCCCCGCGCAGGCGGGTGGTGAGCCAGTAGTAGCTGCTTTGGATGGGGAACCCGTCATAGTCGTTGTATGAACTCATCACCCCCAGCAGGCCGGCCTCGCGGATCACCCGCTTGAAGGGATACACATGCACCATCTCCACTTCCCGGGGCGACATCTGCGGGTCGACACGCGACATGCCCTCTCGCGCCCCTTTGTTGTTGCTGTAGGCTATGAAATGCTTGGCGGTGGCAGCCACCTGATAATTATGCTGTAGCCCCTTTACCATTTCGATGCCCAGTTCCGCCACGAGGTAGGGCGATTCTCCATACACCTCTTCATAGCGCCCCCAACGCTGGTCGCGCCCCACATCCAGGATGGGTGCATAGACATTGGTATAGCCCAAGAGGCGGGCTTCGCGTCCGGTTATTTCGCCCACCTGCCGCACGAGCGACCGGTTCCACGTGTGTCCCAGTCCCAGCTGCGTGGGGAAGTTGGTGGCTTTGTAGCTCTCCACTCCGCGGATACCTTCGTTGGTAAAGTCGGTGGGGATGCCCAAGCGGGTGTCTTCCACAAAGAACCGCTGCACTTCATTCAGCGCCCATGCATGGCGGGAGGCCGGCCACACATTCTCATTGTCTGACGGCGGGAGACCCCACTGCTGGAATCCGTTCAGATGTTCGTCGATGGCTCCGATGCCGTCTTTCCAAAGTTGCGTTTTCCATTCCTCAGTGGGAAGGTCGTCCTTCAGCACCCGTTTGTAGCCGTAGAGCGTCACCATCTGGCAAGTCTTCTCGTCCAGCGTCATCTGTCCGAGCAGGTCTTCGATACGCGCATCGATGGGAGCCGATGGGTCCTCATACACATCCTTCCGTCCGTTTTTGTTGAAATCGATCCAGCCTTTCTTGTATATCTCCGTGCGCACCGGTTTGTAGGTGGCAGGCGTAGCGGCTTTCTTCTGTGCCGATAGAGGGGAAAGGCTCCCCAGCACAATACTCATCAGTAAAAGCTTTTTCATGGTATGTTTTTTTGTGTTAAGACTTAAATTAAGATCAGGTGTGACTAACGTGATTATATAAATTATAATTATATAAATTATGAATATATATAATAGGTATCACCGTCAAATAACGGTGTAAAGATAGCGGTTTTAATATAATATTTGCTAACATTTGCTTGCAATTTACGGGCAGATTATCGTAAATTCAAAAACATTTCTTATCTTTGCAGCCTTAGAAAGCGTTCTATTAGTTAGAATTTCTACGCAAATCAATTTTGGGGTTGACTGGATTTGACAGCGGGTAGAAAGGATAGGTAAGCATGCAGTGGGTCGGTAATTTCCACTTAAATCTCAGTTATCAAAAGATTATCTGGCGAAACTAACTACGCTCTCGCTGCTTAATCGAAGTACAGTAGATTGAAGCTTAATCCCGGCACAAGGTGCTGGGACGTGACATCACTCGGAAGCTGTTGCTCCGAAGCATTCCGGTAAAGTGGTGCAGTGAAATCGGGGATAGCCTGATGTGGCCTCGCACAGCAGGTGAAATTTTAGAGGATAAGGTGTCAGTTGATGGCTTTGGTTCTGCTGGCGCACGAAAATTTAGGCAAAGATAAGCATGTAGAAAGCTTATTGTTTCCTCGTTTGGACGAGGGTTCGATTCCCTCCAGCTCCACAAGTAAATAAGAAGGAGGTGTGTCAAAATACGCACCTCCTTCTTTATTACGCAAAAATAAGATGCATCGTGCATTACGACACACCTTATTACGACACAGCTTCTTTTTATAAGCGGTGATAGATTTATAATTTTGCGTTTGCGAAATCAATTTCTTCTATTGTTGAAAAGGTAGTATTCCAATCTTTGTATGAGTCTCTAGATCCTTTGGGTATTCCCAAGTATTTGGTATGCATATTAAATACTGGTATAGTATTATTGTCAAGTTTGGGAGCAATAGGTGCTTGACTGTATACTTTGGAGAAGTTTAATAGCTTTTTATTTGGTGAATAATCACCGAATGCATTACTTCCAATATATTTAACATTTTCTCCAATAGATAAATAGCCGTCAAAACCGGTACATCCAGAGAAAGCCATACTACCGATATAATGTACATGCTTGGGAATGATTAGATTTCCTTTCATATTCTCAGAACCCATAAAACAAAAGAGATCTATAGTACGTAATTGGCTGCCTTCTTCGAAGCGGAGAGCTGTAAAATTATTGCAAAAAAGGAAAGTATACTGTCCTATATATTCTACACTTGCCGGGATAGTTAAAACCCCTGAAAGCGTAGTGCCTTGAAATGCATTGGATCGAATGCTCTTGAGTTTTTTCGGTAAAACTAATTCTCCCTTCAGTTGCAATCCACTATCAGCGCCAAAAGCAAAATCACCTATGATTTCAATGTTTTTGCCTAAATCACAATAACCGTCGAAAGTAGATTTATGAAAACAGTGTTTACCTACAGTTCTTGTTGCATCAGGGATTCGGATGTCTCCATGAATATTTTTACATTTATAATAGGCATAATTACCGAGAGTTTCTACATAAGGCGGAATTTCCATCGAACGAAGTTGCGACATATAGAATGCACTGTCTGGAACAGCTGTTAAATATTGGGGCAACGCAACGAATTCTAACATACTGTTTTTGAAACAACTCCCAGGTAATTCCTTGTTTATAACACCATGTATGTCTAAGTATTTCAGATTTGGAAAAAATTTTCGAATTGTTTGGATGTCGCTCTGATTGAGTGAACCTGTTATGGTTAATCCAAATAGGGTAGGATTCTCTATGTGTACAGTTATGTTGTAAAGATTTCCAGCCTGTGAATTCTGAACTTCTAAGTAATCTGTATCTTTACATTGTAAGATATTCACTGTTTTTTGCGTATTGTTTAGCGTGTTTTTCAGTGTGATGGTGGCAAATCTGGGTGTTTGGCCTGTATGATTCGATACCTGAAATGCCAATTGGTTGGAGCTCATCAAAGTTGCATCATTAACGGACTGAATCCATGATTGGTCTTTCGTTGCAATTTGAACCTGAAATTGTTTATCACCCTCGAACGGAATCACGACTTTTCCTCCTTCATATCCTATGGTGTAGGTTTTCTTTTGAATCTTCAGGTCGTTTTTCATTAGCTCGATAGTTGTAGTGAGCTTCAAATTTTCACCGTCAAGCACAAATACGAGTATATCAGTTGGAATAACGCTGGCAGGTGTCCTGACTTCAATCACTCCGGTGTCTTTGGTACTGGTTTTTACCACAGCTTGATACCCGTCTTGAGCTAATACTTTGATAAAAGTGGTTGGAGTAGCTCCAGTTAGTGTATAGTTTATGGTATAAACCTGTTTTGGCACAATGTTCAAATGCTGGTAGTCAGAGAAGGTAATGGCAACCGCTGTTTTTTTGGGTAGTTTAATCTCAGATCCGTCTTTCAGTGTCATATACAGGTATTGATCGTCTTGGGTAACCTTCTGGAAGAAGGCGTTGTCCATCGGGTCTACTATTGCTTTGCTTAATTGCACCCATGATAATTCGTTGTCGTAAGATACATACCAATAGCCACCCTCAATTTTCAATTTGGGAGTGATGCCATTTTGTCCGTCAACACCGGGTTTACCATCTTCTCCGTCTGCTCCATGTTTACCTTCTGCACAGATTTTAGCTCCGTTTGCATCTGTCAGCCATTCACCGTTTAAGGTCCAGTAATAAATGCCATCTGTATCTTTCTTTACACCGATTACCGGGGATTGTCCGTCTTTTCCGTCTTGTCCGTCAACACCGGGTTTACCGTCCTGTCCGTTAACCCCCGGTTCACCTTGTTCTCCTTTTTCTCCGTGATAAATAGTTATCGGACTGTTTTTCTCAAAAGAAAGAGTATAACCGATAATTTTATTGCCTTGTATGACAGGACTTACTTGAGTGATAGCATCTCTTTCCTTGAGTGCATTTACGATTGTCTGCAAGGAAGATATGTTGGCGTTCATCTGATTACAGAGATTTTGCAGTTGATTGAACTGGTTTTCCAAATTATCCATCCGGTTAATAAGGTTGGAGTCATCGTATTCGTCAGAACATCCTCCAAAACTTAATAGCATCCCCAGTGCTAAAATTGTCCATGATTTTTTCATAACCTTTTTCTCCTATAAGTCCTTTAATTTAGAATTAAATTTTTGATATTGAAACGTAAGGACTTTATTTGCCAGTAGTAGAAGGAGATGTACAGGCAAATAACGTTTCTGATTTTTAGTTAACTAGTGCAAATATAACATTTAATGTTGTGTGCTGTGTACTATCGGGCGGAAAAATATAAGTTGATGTTTTGAACGTTTGATAATTGGTGTAGGATTGGACTTTTAAAAAACGATCTATTTCTTTTTTTTGTTTTCTTGACAAAGACATCGACCAGGGGGCAACTGAACTTCGTCGAAGATTTGCAGGGCTACATATTTTGATTGATACCCGTTCACTCCGTCGGTAATCTTTTGCCTCTTCGACAAAGTTAATATTTTCTTTAGATTCTTTCCTGCATTTACCAAGAAAGATTTATGAAGACAATATATTTTATAGCTTTAAAATAAGCTCTTGCGGTTTGTTTGCAAAAGAACAGGTAATGAATTGGATAAAAACGAATTGTCATCCTTGCAGGTCTGGATTTGTATTCCGTTCTATAATGGCGAACATGATGGTCCGCTTAATATAAGGACTGTTCATGTTGATCTTCATATGTAGTGATACCCTAATCAATATCTTTTCCATGGGCGAAGTTCCGCAGGTAGAAAGGAGGTATCAAAACTCCTGTTTTTATGACATTGAAGCACAAGTTCCTGTCTTGTATACTGTAACCACAGCATCTAAGCACGACTCTACGGCATTGTACTCAATCCGCTATGAACCAAATGCTAATTAGGGCTTATGTCTCTTTTAATGAACTATATAGGATACATCTGACAGGTTCCTTTTTCGTAGTCAGAGCTAAAACGAATTTAAAATACACAATGGTCAAGTGGAAGCGTAGGATGCCTAAGAATATACTAACCGATGCTGAAGTGAAACTGGCTGGTTATTTTTCTGAGAAGAAATACCCAGAGTCATTATCCTGACGAATGCAACACATATTTCTGCATTGGATTTTGCCAGTTTTTATAAGAAAAGATGGGTCAAACACGATATACAATTGAAATGCTCAACTTATGAAGTTCTACAGATTCTAAGCATCTCGCTAACGGACAAAACTCATTTACGTGACCTGTTCGATAAGACTAATTTCAATGATATCAAAGAACTCGATTGTCCCTTTTTGAAGGACTATTTGATTATTTTTTTAACTCGTCTATTTTTATTGGATACCAATGTTCTATTCTATTAATACATGCAGAAAGTTCGTCTCTTTTTTTTATGCCACGCCCCATTATTTTTCCATCAACTGAATGATTAAGCCCTAATTGCGGAAAAAACTTATTCCTCCTACCTAAGCTATATCGGATTATTATCTGAAACGTGGATGCTAAGGCTCTGTATTCTTATCTGCGTAAAATCTAAATTATTGCAATGAAAAATCTACAAACAGAGACCACCATAGCAAATAAATACCTATCTTTGGGAAGGATAAGTTGCTCTATAAAGGCACTGATGGCAATCCTGCTGTTTTTGCCACTTCTATATGACAATAAGAAACTTTATGGCAACCAACTATGAGGATAAGATAAAGGAGTCAATAGGCTTCAGGTTTAGCGTAAACAAGTCAACTTATTTACGCCATGACACCTCTATTAAGTTAAGAAACATTTGTATAACCTTTATTAAATAATATATATGAGAAAATTTTTATCATTTATTACACTCTCTTTCCTTATGTTTGTAGGAGGGTGTTCTGACGAGTATGACGACTCGGAATTACGAGAACAATTAGGGAATATTGAGGCCAGAATGAAAAAGTTGGAAACTCTCTGCCAAAGCATGAATACCAACATTTCTTCTCTTCAGGTCATTGTTAATGCGCTTCAAGAGCATGATTATATCAAACAGGTTACACCTATTATACAAGAAGGTAAGACTTTAGGTTATACTATTTCTTTCGGTAAGAACGACCCTATTACCATTTTGCATGGCTCTAAAGGAGATAAGGGAGATAAAGGAGAAAATGGCCAGGATGGTAAACCGGGCGAAAATGGTCAGGATGGCCAAGATGGAAAACCAGGACAGGATGGCCAGGATGGTAAACCGGGCCAAGATGGTAAGGATGGATACGTGCCACAAATCGGCATTCAGAAAGATATAGACGGATTTTATTATTGGACTATTGATGGACAATGGCTCAAAGATGAAAACGGAAAAAAGATTTGTGCACAAGGAACACCAGGCCAAGATGGTAAACCTGGAGAAGATGGTCAAGACGGACAGGACGGTAAACCTGGCGAAAATGGTCAGGATGGTCAAGATGGTAAGCCGGGGCAAGACGGTAAAGATGGAATTACTCCAAAATTAAAAATAGAAAATAACAAGTGGTATGTTTCTTACGACAATGGTTTTTCTTGGGCGGAATTAGGTAGTGCCATAGGCACCGCACCGGTACCTACAGATCCTATTTTTACAGACGTACAAATTAGAGACAGCGAAGTCGTTTTTGTTACGCATGATGGTAGTTTTACCGTTCCTCTATTTAAGGCAGTTGGCATCCAGTTTAAATCCACCGAAGAAGGTATTAAAGCCGGTGCTACTATTCGCATTCCTTATACACTGACAAATGCAACCGAAAAGACGGTGGTTTCAGCTTCTTCCGATGGTTATTATAAAGTAAAATTAGAAAATAAGACTTTGACGGGTGGTGTAATTGTTGTTACCGCTCCTGAACAATATGTAGATGGTTACATCAATATACTGCTATCAGATGGCAATGGTTATTCAACCCTTCATGTCATCAGTTTCTATGAATGGAAAATGATATTTAGTAGCCAGGAGGGCATACTTGATGGAAATCAGCTGATTTATAGTGTTCCTATCACAGGTGGTGTTATAAATATTCCACTAACGGTAAACTTTGACTACGACTTAGAGATATCTCAAGAAACGCAAACATGGCTCAACACAACCGTGCAATCACGTGCTGTGGTACGTAATGAAAACATACAGCTAACTGTTCAGCCAAATCATTCAACCAATGCGCGCGAAGGTGTTATCCGAGTGATGCCTAAAAATAGCACAACTCCTTATATCGAGATTGTTGTTAGACAAGGAGATATTGCGTTCTCTATTAATAAAAGCAACTTCTTTCTCAATTCCAATTATCAGTCGCTGATGATGGAGATAAAATGCAATGCGAATATAGACGTAGAAATTCCTCCTACTGATAAATGGATTACTAAAGCGTTGAGTGCTTCTGGCAGTGGCGTTTACAAACTGAGACTGGATGTAGCTTCATTTACTGGTAGCAATTTCCGTTCCTCAAAAATACCCGTTTACACTCACTATGGCAAAAATTTGTTGGGAACTATCAATATAGTTCAGTTAGCTGAAGGTGCCGATCATTTAAAAGACATGGTATTGGTTTATTCAGTCAACAAAGAAAACAAGTACACTATCGAGCTTGGTGTTTATAATGACGAAGCTATAAATTGTATCATTCAATGGGGTGACGGAAATACAGAACATGTAAAATATGATCCGAAATTAAACGGGAATTATAAAGTAATACAACATCAATATTCAATATATCAAGATAAAGAGTTTGAGGTCCGTATTTCAGGTTCCGTTTCAGGTGTGTATGGGAAAGCTAGTAAAGCTTTATTGTCAGTGAAACAATGGGGGCATACAGGATTGGCAAGTATTAACTTTTCCGATTGCATCAATCTCAAATCAATACCGAATGATGACTTAGGTGCTTTTTCTAATTTTGTAGCCGTGGATAATATTTTTGAAGGATGTACATCCTTAGAGACAATTCCCGAAAATTTATTTGCTTATGGCAATAAAATCATTTCATTATTTAACACATTTAAGAATTGCACCAATTTAAAAAGTATTCCAGCAGGACTGTTTGCTAATTGTGTTAATATAGAAATGTTTAATGATGGTATTCCCTTAGGAGATAGGGGGGTATTCTGTGGTTGTAAATCCTTAACTTCTATTCCTGCCAAACTTTTTGAAAACTGTAAAAAAGTGAAATATTTCAAGGGCGTTTTTAAATTTTGCGAGAACTTAACTTCAGTTCCAGCAGGACTATTTGATAATTTTACAGAGGTAATAAATTTTGACTGTACTTTTCAGGGATGCAAAAATATGAGTACTATTCCAGCAGGATTGTTTGCTAATTGTAACAAAGTAAAAACATATAATCTTATCTTTGATAGTTGCAATTTGACTTCTATACCTAATAATCTGTTCGGAAGAAATAATAATCCTGTTGAATTTATTGGAAGTTTTTCTGGTAATTACAATTTAAAAAAAATTCCTGAAGATTTGTTTCAAAATTGTCCTAATGCTACCCTATTTGCTAGTTCATTTAAGCTTGCTGGAATAGAAGAAATCCCAGAAAAGCTATTTAGCAACAATACCAAGGTTACAGATTTTAGTGACACATTCGGCGGCTGTGAACAATTGCGGCATATACCAGCTACTTTGTTTGACAATAATAGGGCGGTTACAGATTTTAGTAACACATTCAGCTTCTGTAAACAATTGCGGCATATACCAGCTACTTTGTTTGACAATAATAGGGTGGTTACAGATTTTGCTGACACATTCAGAGGCTGTAGTAATCTGATAGGGGAATCGCCCTATACGATGATTAATGGCAACAAGGTACATTTATATGAACGCGTTAACTATCCTCAAGATTTTGCCAATCCGACTGGTGAAGAATGCTTTAAGTTTTGCTCTAACTTGATAGACGATTTAGCTATACCTATTGAATGGAAATAAGAATCCTATAATTAATACATAAGATAATTGGGGGGATATCATATAATATCCCCACCCCAAAAAAAAAGAATAATATGAAAACTACATTGTCAAAAAGAGAAGATGAACAACAAAGATTGGATGAAATCATCAGAATAGGGTATCATATTTTATGTAATAAAATAGCATGTAAAAGTATTGTAGTTGATAATGAAGCAGCTTTGCAACTGCAATACTCTGTTATCCTAAAAACTTTAGGCCAATTGTATGAGTTTGCTCCGGATGATCGCTTTAGCATTGAACTGGAAAAAAAGATTAAATTGGATATAAACACCAGCAAGTGTCCAAAAGGAAATGCACGGTGTGATATTTGGTTAACATTAGGAGAGGCAACTGCTGCTGTAGAATTGAAATTCTTTAAAAAGTCTCAAATTGGTGAAACGAGTACTATGAACCGATTCAATTTCTTATGCGATATTGAAAACCTGGAGCATTACAGAGAAAAATACGAATCATTGCAAGGATATGCTGTTCTATTTACAAACAATTCAAACTACTGTGATCCGAATACTACTTCTTACATTAATATAGGAGAAGGTGTAACTCTTCAGGATAAAGATATTGAAAGTAATGGTAAACATGTTTATCTGAAAAACGATTATACCTTTCATTGGGATAGAAAACAGAATCAGGAAGAAGAATATAACTTTTTATTGGTACAATGTCCTCCAACATTTCGGTAATTATTTACCGAAAATTTAAAAAATCAAACAATCGAACCGGCAAAAGTCGGTTCGAAAACATTAAAGAGGCCATTGGGGTGTTGTCAAAAAACGAGTCTTGTTCAGAAATAGGTTGACACTTTGTTTTTTTCGATTTTAAATCTGATACAAACTAAAACTAATTAAATTGATACAATCTGTGTCGGTTTAAGGAGGTTAAATGGGTAAAAAAAAGAAATAATTTTAAGCAAAATAATAAAATGAATGGAGGCGAATTGGCAGAAACGGACTCAAACCGACGCAAACCAGGGCTTGTTTTGGAAACTTGAAACCAAAATGGACTCAAAACAGGAACTGTAGCCTTCCTCTCTCGCTTTTCGGTAATGATAAGTAATAGGTTGTTGAGGCTAGTTTCCTGACGATGGGGCGCGTGGATGATTCGCGCAAGTGTCTGAATAAGATTCTCCGTTTGATGGCTGAGCGGCCGGAGGCGAAGGAGTTTGGATTATCGTGAAGTAGTGTCGGCAGTATTTTATTTATTGACTGCCTGAATTTGAGTGACTGACTGCTGATTGTAGCAAATAGTATAATGTAGAGGTGCTCTTGCTGGGGTTTTTCTTGGTTGGAATCCGCTTGCAGGAGCACTTCTTTTTGTTCTCAGCCCAATCTGTAATCAGTTTAATCAGTTTGTATCAGTAAAAAAAATGATTTTTAGGAGAAGCACAAACTGACTACTTATTTAACACAAATCTGCTTACTTTTTTAACACAAACCGATGCAGCGCTTGAGCCAATCCGTCGTTCTGGATGGGTTCGGTAACGTAGTTGGCGTGCTTCTTCACTT
>Shorty_p1__coassemble_1338_pt1 | contig 26567 bp, 27 predicted proteins | sample Shorty_p1__metabat2_high_PE_031 | metagenome-assembled genome bin Shorty_p1 | reverse complement strand
GGTTTGAGTTTAAGGAACAACTGGGCGAAAGAGCTTTTCCTCATTTTGTAAGAGAGGATTAACTCTTTTGTATAAGAGAAGATTGATTATCAAAGAATAATAGAGGCACAAACAAGAAGATAAAAACAGAGAGCGGATTGGATTCGCTCTCTGAATATAAAATCTTTTTTCGCGATATATAGTTCTTTTCTTCGCGATGCAAATGAATCAGTTGAAGAAAAATCAATTGAAGTAATACAGGAACACAGCTACTCCTTCGAGTGCTTTTTTCTTCTCGCCCTGGATTTCAATGGCAAACTTGATTTCGGCTTTGGCTACACCGCGCAAATTAGCCAGCGACTGGAGGGTAGTAACCAAACGGATGCTTTGTCCGGCCAATACAGCCTGTCCGAATTTCATTTTGTCCATTCCATAATTGATCATCATTTTCAGGTTGTTCACTTGAATGATCTGATTCCATAAATAGGGAAGCATGGAAAGGGTGAGGTAACCATGGGCAATGGTGCTGTGATAGGGGCTATCTACCTTGGCACGTTCGGTGTCTACGTGAATCCACTGGTGATCCAAAGTGGCGTCTGCAAAAAGGTTGATGCGCTCTTGCGACAGTTCTACATAGTCGGAAACGCCAATCTGGTGACCCAACAGTTTTTCAAATTCTTCGTACGAGTTAATTACTACTTTTTCCATCGTTGAATTTTTTTATAAGGATTAGAATATGTTGATTGAGGACAAAATTAGGAAAAAATTCGGGGATTTACCTTACTTTTGTACCAATTATCGGTTGTATTAATGATATGTTTTGTTTTAATTATCGGTTGCATCAATAATTTGTTGTATGAATCACCGGTTATATCAAAAATATGTTGTAGCAATCACCAATTGTATCAATAATCACTCTCAATCTTTCAAAAAATGATGCATTCATTCAAGCAGTCTGTGGCTCATATAGCCCTACCGGAGAAATTTACCTACCCCTTTCACTACACGCCTCATCCGCTGTGTGTGATGGCAGCAGAGGAGGTCATGGCGTATCTGGCTACCCGCACGGAGTGGCACAGGGAACTGGAGGCCGGCAAGATGTTCGGGGTGTTGGTGGTGAAAAGAAGGAATGAGTCGGAAGGAAAAGCAGATAAAGCAGAAAAGGCGGAAGCGGAAGGAAAAACGGAAGCTGTAGAAAAGGCAGATAAAGCAGAAAAGACGGAAGCTGTAGAAAAGACGGGAACTGTAGATAAGGCGGAAACTCAGGAGGATAGGCAGACGAGCATCGGTTATCTGGCTGCTTTTTCGGGCAACCTGGCCGGCAAGAACCTGCATGCTTTCTTTGTGCCGCCGGTTTACGATCTGCTGCAACCCGATGGTTTTTTTAAACGCGAGGAGGAACAGATTTCTGCTATCAACCTTCGCATCAGGGAAGCTGAAAAAGGAAGCCGGATGGCGGAAGCGGAAGGCAGATGGAGGGATGTAACGGAAGAGGCCAGGACTGCATTGGCTCGAGAGAAGACCAGGATGAAAGCGGCAAAGGAGGAAAGGGAGCGGCAAAGGACGGCTTCGCCTTCGCTATCGGATGAGGAGCTGGCCGGACTGGTACGCGAAAGCCAGTTTCAGAAAGCGGAATACAAACGGACGGAAAGGGCTTGGAAACTGCGGATAGCGGAAGCGGAAGCGGAACTGAAGGCTTTGAAAACCGAGGTGGAAGAGCTGAAGAAGGAACGCAGGGAGCGGTCGGCCCGCTTGCAACGACAGCTGTTCGAACAGTTTCAGCTGCTCAATGCGCGAGGAGAGGTGAAGGATTTATGCACTATCTTTGAGGAAACGGTGCATAAGATTCCGCCAGCCGGCACGGGTGAGTGTGCACTGCCCAAACTGCTGCAATATGCTTATCTGCATCACTTGCAACCGCTGGCTATGGCGGAATTCTGGTGGGGACAATCGCCCAAGAACGAGATCCGCCACCACGGGTATTATTATCCGTCGTGCAAGGGGAAGTGCGAACCGATTCTGCACCACATGCTGCAGGGATTGGCTGTGGATGATAATCCGCTGGAAAAGAATGTGCATGGACATACAGAACTGGAAACGGTATATGAGGATGAATGGCTGGTGGTGGTGAACAAGCCTGCAGGAATGTTGTCGGTGCCGGGCAAAACGGAGGGGTTGGAATCGGTGTACGACTGCATGCGGAAGCGGTATCCGCAGGCCACGGGTCCGCTCATCGTGCATCGGCTCGACATGGCGACTTCCGGTCTGCTGCTGATTGCCAAGACGAAGGAGGTGCATCAGCTGCTTCAGAAGCAGTTTGCCGACCGGAGCATCCAGAAGCGGTATGTGGCGGTGCTCGACGGGGTACTGCCGGGTTCGAATGGTTCAGAACTGCTTGGTCCAGATGATTCCTGTCGGCCAAAAACTGATGGTCTCGGCCAGCCGGAGGAAAGGAAAAAGGGACGCATCACTCTCCCACTCTGCCTGGACCCGCTCAACCGGCCGCATCAGATAGTGAGCGAGGAATTCGGGAAAGAAGCGCTGACGGAATATGAAGTGCTGGAAAAAGGAGACAACTACACACGGGTGGCTTTCTATCCGCTCACGGGGCGGACGCATCAGCTGAGGGTGCATGCTTCGCATCCTCGGGGGTTGAACTGTCCCATTCGCGGAGACGAGCTTTACGGCCATGCAGCCGACCGTCTGTATCTGCATGCGGAGTATCTGGCTTTCCGCCATCCCGTTCACGGAGAGTGGATTGCGGTGATGAAAGAGGCGCCGTTTTAAGCTGAGCTGTGGCTGCGATAGATGCCGGAGTTTCTGTGTATTTCTGTGTGTGCTGCTTTGCATTTTTCATACACAGGGAGTCATTTTCCGTTTTTTTATCCGCTTATATACACAGGCAAAAGCCGGAATGAGGAAAAGGTCGGCGGCTACCCAGGCCATGGGGTCACCGAAACATACGGCCAAGAAACCGAATGCCGGAACGGCATAAAGGCTGACGGCAATGCGGGCAATCATTTCTGCCACACCAGAAAACATCGCCAGGTTGGTGAAGCCCACTCCCTGAATGGTATAGCGCAAGATACAAAGCAGGCCCAATGCAGGAAAGAAAGAACAGGCCACATGCAGGAAGAGTTCCGTATCCCGTAGTATTTCTGTTTCTGTGGGTTCTACAAATATCAGTGCAAAGTTCTTGGCTCCGGCCATCAGAAGGACGAAAGTGAAGACGGTATACAGCAGCATGATACCGGTACTGGCTTTGATGCCTTGCCACACCCGCTCCGGACGCCCGGCTCCGTAATTCTGTCCGCTAAAGGTGGCCATCGCAATGCCCAAGCTTTCGAAGGTGCAGATGAAGAACATCTTGATGCGCATGGCGGAGGTGAAAGCGGCTACGCAAGCAGTGCCCAGTGCATTGTTGGCGCTTTGGAGCATGATGCTGCCGATGGCGGTGATGGAAAACTGCAATCCCATGGGTACACCTATAGCAAGCAGGGTGCGAGCTGGCTTCCAGCAGAAGCGGCGTTCTTGGGGAGTGCCTTGCAGTATCTCAAATTTGCGATACATGTAGCGGTAGCACAGCATGGCCGATATGCCTTGAGAGAAGACAGTGGCAATGGCGGCTCCGGCCACTCCCCACCCTAACATGAGGATGAAAAACAGGTCGAGGAAGATATTGAGCACGGTGGAAAGCAGAAGAAACCAGAAGGGGGTCTTGCTGTCGCCCAACGCGCGGATGATGCTCGAAAGCAGATTATAGAAGAAGGTAAAGGGTATGCCGATGAAGGTAACCAGCAGGTACTGATAGGCTCCGTCGAAGATATTCTGCGGTGTCTGCATCAGGCGGAGGATGTCGGCACACAGCAGGGAGGTGATGAAGGCAACAGCAACCGACATGCCGACAGCGAGTTTCTGACTGACGGAAATGAAGGTGCGCATGGTGCTGTAGTCGCGTGCACCGAACTTCTGGGCAACGGGGATAGCAAACCCGCCACAACATCCGTTACAGAATCCTAAGATTAGAAAGATTACCGAGGTGCTGGCTCCTACCGACGCCAGGGAATGGATACCCAAAAACTTTCCTACAATGGCTGCATCCACCAGCGAATAGGTCTGCTGCAGCAGATTGCCCATCAACAACGGCATCGTGAATTTCAATAGCAGAGGCAGTGCGGGCCCCACCGTCATTTCCTTTGAAGTTGCCATACGTCTATGTTCTTAAAAACCGGTGCAAAGTTAGAGAAAAATCCATGAAACGGACTGGAAGCTACTGCCCTCTTTTCTTGACATAAATCAAAAAAGAGTGAATACCCAAAGCACACTTTCTAATCTCTTTTGCTAATTTATAGATGAAAAACAGAAAGAAGACAGCTTTCATCCACCCTCTAACTACAGATGGATGAAAACAGAAAGACGACAACTTTCATCCACCCTCTACCTCTAACTACAGATGGATGAAAGAAGGGAAGCAAAACCGAATGAATCTGCTTTTTACCGCTTCAGCAAACGCTTGGGGGAACCATGCCAGGAACAGCCCAAACAATAGACTTCGGTAAGGTCAAAGCCTTCCAATGATTCTTCTTCATGACGGGGCACTACGGTGCCGTCTTCCATCACATACACCAGTCTTCTCTCTCCGAGAGCGTTCTTTACATACAAGGATGCAATCTTACATTGCGGACATACTAACTTTCTCATGCGGCAAAGATACAAATTAAATGAAAGGTTTTCTCTGTATTCTTTCTTATCTTTGCTCTCTCATTATTAAAAAGTATATATGAAAAAAGCCATTATCATCGGAGCCACCTCCGGTATCGGCCAGGAAGTGGCCAAGTGTCTGCTGAAAGAAGGGTGGCGGGTAGGCATTGCGGGACGCAGGGAGCAGCAGCTCCGAGACATGCAGCAGAAAGCACCCGGAAGGGTCTGTGTGCAGGTGCTGGACGTCACCGACGAGCAGGCTCCCGAGAAACTGCATCAGCTCATTGAGCAGACCGGGGGCATGGATCTCTTTCTGCTGAGTTCGGGCATCGGATTTCAGAATACAGCCTTGAATAGCGATATAGAACTGAACACCGTACGCACCAACGTGGAAGGATTTACCCGCATGGTGGATAGTGCTTTTCTGTATTTCAAGCAAAACGGAGGCGGACAGCTGGCGGTCATCAGTTCGATTGCAGGTACCCAGGGTTTGGGGGTGGCACCGGCTTATTCGGCTACCAAACGGTTTCAGAATACGTATATCGATGCACTGGAACAACTGGCGCATCTGCAGAAATTACCGATCTGCTTCACTGACATCCGACCAGGGTTCGTGTCTACTGCCTTGCTGAACGACGGAAAACATTACCCCATGCTGATGAAAGTGGAACGGGCAGGACGCTTGGTTACGCAGGCGCTGCTGAAGCAAAAGAGGGTGGCCGTAATCGACTGGCGCTATGGGGTACTGGTGTTTTTCTGGCGACTCATTCCGCGCTGGCTGTGGAAGCGGCTTCCCATACATACCTAAGGATAGATACACTACGTATGCGGAGAAATATACAATGAAGAGGATGAAAGAGGCAGACAAGGTGCGCGAAAAGGAAAGGGGTAAAATGACCGGATTTCATTTCTTTATTGTATATTTGTGGCTCAACGAACAACAAACCCAAACAAAATGAACATCCAAAAACTTAAAAAATCTGGCTTCATCATATCTTTAATAGGAGCTGCAGGGATCGGTGTCCTCCTGCCTACTCTTCTGAGCAACAGCGCTATGGACCATCCGCAGAAAATTCATTCGGAGGTGCCTTACTGTGTCACTTCTCTGTCGGTACCCGAACAGGTAGTGTTCGACGGCAAAATCATCGACCTCACCCGCTACGACCGCCGCGAACGCATGGACCGCGAGCTGTCGTCGTTTACGTTTATGCACTCCACTACGATGCTGCTCATCAAACGGGCCAACCGGTATTTCCCTATTGTGGAACCTATCTTGAAAGCCAATGGTATCCCCGACGATTTTAAATATCTGATGGTGATAGAAAGCAGCCTCAACCACATTGCCCGTTCTCCGGCGGGAGCTGCCGGTCTGTGGCAGTTTATGCCTGCCACGGGACGGGAATTCGGACTGGAAGTGAACTCGAATGTGGATGAGAGGTATCACATAGAGAAAGCTACGATGGCTGCCTGCAAGTATTTCAAGCAGGCGTATGCCAAGTATGGAGACTGGATGGCTGTTTCGGCAGCCTACAATGCAGGACAGGCCCGCATTTCATCTCAGCTGAGCAAGCAGCTGGCCAGCCACGCCATGGATTTATGGCTGGTAGAGGAAACTTCGCGCTATATGTTCCGGCTGCTGGCGGTGAAAGAGGTGTTCAGCCATCCTCAGCGCTACGGCTTCTTGCTCAAGAAAGAGCAGCTGTATCCGGTGATTCCGCACACAGAAATCACGGTGAATTCTCCCATTGACAATTTATACGAGTTTGCAAAAGAGCAAGGCATTACGTATGCCCAGCTGCGCGATGCGAATCCCTGGCTGAGAGAGATGTCGCTCAAAAACAAGACGGGCAAGAAGTATGTGATCCATATCCCTACCCGGGAAGGAATGTACTACAACCCCAAGAAAACCGTGCCTTACAACAAACATTGGGTAATTGATTAAAAAAACATTGGCTGATTGATGAAAAAAACATTGGCTAATTGATTAAAAAAACATTGGGTGATTGATAAAAAAAGAGGGGAACAGCATGTGAAGTCTGTTCCCCTCTTTCTCTTACAAAATATCTAAGAAATCTCCTATTCTTATTGCTTAGAAGCTTCCAAAGATGCTTTGCGGAATTCTTTCATCGCCTTTTCAATTTCCAAAGAAGACTTGCGAGCGCGAGTTCCGGCAGCTTTGTTACCGTTTTCAATCTGTGCGTTTGCATCTTTTGAGAATTCAACATAAAGAGCAGCAATCTTTTCTACCAATTCTTTCATAACCTTTTCTTTTTTTTCGTTAATAATGTCTCGCAAAAATACATTGTTTCCCGAAATAAATAGAAATATGACACTATTTTTTTTTAAAACAAGTTAGTATTTTCATACAAAAAAAAATCTTTTCACCTTTTTTATCTACCTTTGCAAGTATGAAACCGCTAACAAATGCAGATTACATATACAGACTGATTGCTGAAGGAGAGCATCAGCAGCAGGATTTTAAGTTTGAGATATCCGACGCACGCAAAATCGCCAAATCGCTTTCGGCGTTTGCCAATACTGACGGAGGAAGATTGCTCATCGGTGTAAAGGACAACGGAAAAATTGCAGGGGTGCGCTCGGAAGAGGAAAAATACATGATTGAAGCTGCAGCCCAGCTGTACTGTGTGCCTGAAGTGGAGTATGCTCTCCATACCTACCTTGTGGAAGGACGGCAGGTACTGGTGGTCGATATTCCCGAATCTCCCCACAAACCGGTCTATGCAAAGGATGAAACGGGCAAGCCGCTTGCTTATCTCCGCATCAAGGACGAAAACATACTGGCCACTCCCATCCACCTGCGCGTGTGGCAGCAGAGCGACAGCCAACAAGGGGAACTGATATGCTACACGGAGCGGGAACAGCTGCTGCTCGACTGGCTTGAACAGGGAACGCTGCTTTCGCTCAACCGCTACTGCCGGAAAACGGGAGTTTCACGTCGTGCAGCCGAACATCTGCTGGCCAAATTTATCCGCTATGATCTTGTGGAACCGGTATTTGAGAACCACAAATTCTATTTTCGGATGAAAAAGGAATAAACAGCCAATAAAAAGGATAAAAGCATCACTGCGAATTTAAAGGGGATTGTTGCGGAAACCCAACCGATTTTGTACCTTTGCAGGCGATGCAATTCATATAAAATGAGCAAATAATATATTTGTAAACAACATCTTTGTAAATAGTGAATTTGTAAATAATAAATTTGTATATATAACAATATAACTGTAAATATAACAATGGGCTTATTTGATATATTCAAAAAGAAAGCAGATGAAACAACAGTTGGCAATGTAGAAGATTTCATCTCTCTGACACGTGTTTACTTTCAATCTGTAATTGCTACCAATCTGGGTATTACGAATATCCGCTTCTTGCCGGATGTAGCCAACTTTAAACGACTGTTTAAGGTGCCTACTCAAAACGGAAAGTTAGGATTGGCCGAAAAAGCAGCGGCAAAAAAAATGCTGATGCAAGACTATGGCTTGAATGACAACTTTTTCAAGGAAATAGACACATCCGTGAAGCGTAACTGCCGCACGCAGAATGATATCCAGCCGTATCTGTTCATGTATCAAGGATTCTCCAATGACTTGATGATGCTGATGGGCAACTTGATGCAATGGAAATTCCGTATGCCTTCTATATTCCACAAGGCATTGTATGGCATGACGCAGAAAACGGTGCATGATGTCTGTACCAAAACGGTATGGAAGGCCGATGATGTGCACAAAACGGCTGCTGCCGTGCGCCAGTACAAGGAACGTTTGGGCTACTCTGAGCAATGGATGACTGATTATGTGTACAACATTATCATGCTGGCAAAGAAAGAAAACAAACATAAGAAAGAGGAAACAAACAAATAAACGGCTGTCATCTTCTATATAATAAGCTGCTATCTCCCTTCCCCCTCTTCCGGATGCCTTGCAGAACGGTAAGCGCTACCGGGCAGAGCCAGCAAGGTGAAGCAGGCTGTTTGCCTGCAAGAAGATAGCAGATTATTTCTTATGAATAGTGCAATCTTTGAGTAGTACAATTATTTAAACAGTACAATCATTAAGTAGTAGTGCAATCATTAAGTAATAGTACTATCATTAAGTAGCAGTACAATCATTTCTTATAAAACGAAAAGCGGAAGCCTCTCTTCCGCTTTTTTACCCCTTAGTTCAACCAAACGAAATTGCGATGGAAATGGACATTGAAATCGAACAACATCCGCTGACTCCTTTCCTGCCCGAGAATGCCCGGCTGCTCATGCTGGGAAGTTTTCCGCCTCAGAAGAAGAGATGGTCCATGGATTTCTTCTATCCGAATCTGAACAATGACATGTGGCGTATTTTCGGTATCCTTTTTTTTCAGAACAAAGATTATTTCCTAAACGAAACCCGCAAGGCGTTCTGCAAAGAACGAATAGCAGACTTTCTGCTTGAAAAAAGCATCGCCCTGTATGACACGGCTTCAGCTGTACGCCGCTTGCAAGACAATGCATCCGACAAGTTTCTGGAAGTAGTGAAGGCTACTGATATAGCAGCCCTGCTGCACCAGCTGCCCGCCTGCACTGCCATCGTAACAACCGGACAAAAAGCTACGGACACGCTCCGGCTGCAAATAGATGTAGCAGAGCCCAAAGTGGGCGACTTTGCAGAATTTGTGTTTGAAGGACGGGGAATGCGCCTCTACCGGATGCCTTCGTCTTCACGGGCCTATCCGCTAAATATAGAAAGGAAAGCAGCAGCCTATCGGATCCTGTTTCAAGATTTACAACTGCTATAAAAATCAGCAGCCAATGTATAAAGATTTGCAACTGATGCCAACAGAACAATAACAGATGCAAAGAGAACAATAATTGATGCAAACTCACTGGCAGCTCATGCGAGTGGACGCCTTATATAAATATATTCACCAACATCCTAATTGATAAAAACAATGAAACCGTTATTTTTGCAATACCCGGCTTGCGGCACTTGCCAAAAAGCCAAGAAATGGCTCACCGAAAATCAGGTGGAGTTTACCAACCGGCTCATCGTAGATGAGAACCCAACGGTCGAGGAACTGAAGAAATGGATTCCCATGAGTGGCCTGCCCGTAAAAAAATTCTTCAACACCAGCGGATTGGTCTATAAGGAGCTCCAACTGAAAGACAAACTCCCCTTGATGAGTGAAGAAGAACAGATTGCCTTGCTGGCCACAAACGGAAAACTCGTAAAACGCCCGCTGGTAGTCACAGACAACTTTGTATTAGTCGGTTTTAAAGCCGAAGAATGGGAAAAATTGAAATAATTGAAACTTTTTTGCTCGAACGTTTGGAGATTAAAAAAAATCCACTACCTTTGCACCCGCAATTACGGGAGTAGCTCAGTTGGTAGAGCACCGGTCTCCAAAACCGGGTGTCGGGAGTTCGAGCCTCTCCTCCCGTGCGACGTTAAACCGATGATAATCAGACGATTACATCGGTTTTTATCATTTAAGCCGGACACAAGTCGGACAAATAAAAAATAGAAAAATCAACCATTTTACGTTTTCGCACCCGAAAAACGTAAAAAAAATATACCAAGAAAATAATAACGGCTCGTCAGTTGCAAAATTATTAGGCTACACTCTACCCAAACTACATACCGGAAAATCGTGGTATATAGACTTTACGTCTTATGATCCAGCAGAACAAAAGATGCGGAGAAAGAAGTATATGCTCGATAAGATATCAAAGTTAAGCGACAGGAGGAAAATGGCTGCTGATATCATTGCAAGCGTAACTCATCGTCTGAGAGAAGGCTGGAATCCCTGGGCTGAGCTGTCCAACGGCCGGCAGTACGCTAAAGTTGATGCAGTGATAGATATATATATATCAGATATCTAAAAAAATTTTTTGACACTGAGAGTATCAAAGAAAGTACGTATAAAGATTATAATAAGAGAGTCAGAGTGCTGAAGGACTACATGAACAATCATGCCCAGCCTATCCTGTATATCTATCAATTCAACTTGTCTTTTATCAGTGATTTTTTAGACTATATATTGATTGATCGAGATTCATCAGCTCGGACAAGGAACAATTACAAGGTGTGGATATCCTCTTTTTGCTCCTGGCTGGTTGAAAAACAATATATGGATGCTAACCCTTGTGAGCGGATAAAAGCATTGAAAGAAGAGCCTAAACGGCGCGAAGCGATGACTCCTGCACACCTGCAGCGATTAAGCAAATACCTTGAAAAAACAATAAACATTTTCTCCTAATCTGCAGAATGGAATACTACATACCATGACCTTCTATACCGGCTTCAATTTTACCTTCATTTCGCTCGATCGCTTTGAGTCATTCCATTAACTCACACGTACACTTCCGGTTGCTGTGTTTTTCGTGTGATGTAAGTGGGTAGATAAAACCTATGTGTCTGTTAATATTACTCATTCCCGAAAGTGAAATAAAATAATCATTAGGTTATTTTATTGCTGTATTGTTTGGGTAATAACCAAAAAGTTATTATCTTTGCAGTGTCATAATAAATATGACAGCGATGTTAGACACGTTTAAAGAGTTAAAGGCTCTGGAGGATTTGACGGACAATCTCCGTTTCCTCATCCGATATGAAGAACAGCTAATCCAAGAAGGCTGGTACACAGAATCGGAATTCCTTCAAGCGATTCTTGCTGCTATTGAAGAATGGCAAGAGAATCGAAAAAAGGAATGAAAGAAACCGGTTCCCCCAATTTCGGGGGAACCCTTTCAAAACATAGATAACATCGCTTTTTTTCTGAAATTAATAAGTTATTATAATATATGAGAGCAGAATTAAAAGCACTGATAGATAAAGCCGTTCTTCACTCAAAGAGTTTACATTCAGATGATGATAAAAAGGCACTGGATGAGTTGATGAAAGAGGCTTTTGGGCTGGCAGACACTCCGGAGGAAAAAAAAGAGGCTGGCAGATATTTGATGGATGCTTTGAAAAATCAGAAGCGACACGATGTAGATGCCAAGCTATTGATGGATGATGTGCTGGGTGCTCTCTCTTTGTCATATATAGCTAAAAACTATTTTGACAGAGATAAATCCTGGCTTTACCAGCGTATGAATAATAGTGTTGTAAATGGCAAACCGGTTGCTTTTACCAATTCTGAACTGAAGATATTAGCCGATGCACTAGGTGATCTTGGACAACGCCTTTCGGCTCTTTCAACTGTCATACATCGCAGCCTCTGACAAGGGCACCCGAGGTGGTACTTTAAACGAAAGTACCACCTTTTTTTGTCTCAGTTGTACAAGGACTGTATTTTATGATGTCATTGGCAAAATAGTGAAAAAGGTGCCGACATTCGTTGTTTTTACTATGCTAACCAGGAGCCTTGTCCTCGGACAAATCTCAGACAAAGCAACCTCATTTTATACTATTAATAGAAACGTAAATAGTTGATTATCAGCCGGACGGAAACTCGAAATTAAGGGAATAAAATTCGAGTCTCTCCTCCCGTGCGACGTTAAACCAATGATAATCAAACTATTACATCGGTTTTTATCATTTAAGCCGGACACAAGTCGGACAAAAATACATTCATAATAATCCTCATACCTAGACTTAAGACTTACAAAGTGCAACTTCACACATACAGAGTGGCAACTTAGGACCCGCAAAGTGCCGCTTTAGCACTCAAAAAGCATAGGTTTAGCCTCCCTAAAGCATAGGTTTAGGAAGCATAAACCTATAGGTTTCCAACCACCAATATACAGCTCGTATTGTACTGATTTGTAGCAGACGTATTTTTTAATACTACATCCATAGACGATTTTCGTAATTCCAGACTGAAACTGTAGACGTTTTGGGGAGCGAAAGCAATCGTTTAACTATGCAGCATCTTTCACCCTTCATAAAGACTCACTGATTCACAGCGCACTACAATGAACCTTTCACAGGCGGATGAAAGACTCTTTTCCAGATCAGCGGATATCAATCAGTTTATGCGTCTGCAGACTCAGCCTCCAGCGCGGATGCTCCATCACACACGCTACCGTAGCCTGTGTATTGCTGCACGAACAAGGCTGAAGAAAGAAATGACGGGCCGGCAGTGATTCATAAGAGGTGATGTCTTGCCCCTCATAGACCACCTTCACCTCATCCATCCGGTCAAGCACAACCTTTCCGCCTTGCTTCGGAGAGCAAGTAATCCAGTCAATGCCCGACGGCAAGGAACGGGTGCCGTTGGTTTCTATGCAGACAAACTTACCAGCCCGATGCAACCGGTCGATCAGTGCATCATCAATCCAGAGTGAAGGCTCCCCTCCCGTAAGGATCACCATCGGAGCAGGATACTTCATCACCTCGGCCAGAATAGCCTCATCGGTCATCCTTTCGCCATCCTCGTGGCGGGTATCACAAAAACTACACTTTAAATTACATCCGGAAAAACGGATAAAGACGGCAGGGGTGCCAGCATGAAAGCCTTCACCCTGCAAGCTATAGAAGATCTCATTAATCTTTCTCATGGCAACTAACCAAAATAAAAAAGGGAACGAAACAGGCTGTCATCCCCCGACAGATTGAACTTATTCTTTCTCGTAGATCACTGTATTTCCTTCGGATTCCTGCACTTCTACCTTGAAACAGGAGGGAATCTGATCACACACCCATTGAGCGATGTTTTCGGCCGTGGGATTGAAAGGAAGCACTTCATTGAGATTCTGATGGTCGAGCTGACCTTTGACCACCTCTTTGATACGGGTAAAATCGACTACCATTCCTTCTGAGTTGAGCTGACGAGAACGGCAATAAACGGTAATAATCCAGTTGTGACCATGCAAATGCGTGCATTTACTTTGATAGGACAGTTCCAGCTTGTGAGAAGCCGAAATCTCCATTCGTTTGATTACTGTAAACATTTTCAATTTGTTTTTTAGGGTTATCTGCATTTAATGTCACCTCAATGCAACGGCAAAGATAATACAAAATAGCGTTTTCATGTAGCAAAAATGTACTTTTTTCCTCATTTATCACTATCTTTGCCACATGAAAACGCTATACATTGTCTTAGGAAGCATATCGCTGGCGCTCGGCATTCTCGGCATTTTTCTGCCTTTACTGCCCACTACCCCTTTCCTTTTGCTCACGGCTGCCCTCTACTTCAGAGGGTCGGAACGTCTGTACCAATGGCTGCTCCATCATCCGCAACTGGGCACCTACATCCGCAATTTCCGCGAAAACAAAGCGATTCCGCTACGCGCTAAAATCACCTCGCTCTCACTTTTGTGGGGCACCCTGCTCTATGGCATCTTCTTTCTCGTCTCCCACACATGGATACAATGCCTGCTGGCATTGCTGGCTGTCGCCGTGAGCTATCATATTCTCTCTTTCAAGACGTTGAAGAAGTGAGACAACCCTTCACGGGCATCCGCCAACTTGTCTTCCCAATGTTTCACCGAGTTCTGCCCGATAATGTCGGTCACATATTTCACAGAAACGAACGGAATGCCTTTCGACTGACACACAAGAGCCTGGGCATAGGCCTCCATATCGACAACATCCCCGCACACATCAGCCAGTTCCGTCATAAAGCCATCCCCTGTATTGCAAACACCCTCTTCGGTCCAATGCACGCAAAAACCTTTTTCCGCCAGCAGAGCCGATGAATCAATCTCCGACTCCAGCCCGAACGCCTTCATTTTCTGCATATCACGGTCCACAAACCTGCGACAGACAAATATATCACCCACCTGATGATTCACCGCACCGGCACTTCCCATATTCAGCACAAGGTCGGGCTGCACCTGATGAATAGCTTCGGCCAGGTGGAACGCCGATTTCACTTTTCCAATCCCTGTACGCACATAAAACAGCTGAACATCGGGCCACTTGATTTCTACAAATTCATCCTGCACAGCATAGGTCACTAATATCTTCAACATATCTTACTCTTTAATGATTCTCAACCGCAAAGATATATTTTTTCCGAATTTCCCCCTATCTTTTTCCCCATTCATTATGAAAGTCTTCCGTCAGTCCCCCACCTCCATCACCATTTATTTTTCAACAAAACGAACATTTTATAGGGAAAAGTTTTTGTAATATCAGACTTAATCGTATTTTTGTGTACAATTTTGGTGTAGTAATGACAGAAGAAGATAAAAAGTTATTGAATACCTTTGAGACCAAGCTGCGGCATTTGATCTATTTACACGACGAGTTAAAGCGTGAAAATGCAGAGCTGAAACGACTTCTCGACTTGGAGAAACTTAAAAATGAAAAGGTTCAAGCTCAATATGACAATTTGGAAGTCAGCTATACAAATCTAAAAACAGCAACGGCAATCAGCCTGAACGGCAGCGACGTAAAAGAGACGAAGTTGCGATTGTCGAAACTAGTGCGTGAAGTCGATAAATGCATCGCCCTGTTGAATGAATAATTTGAAGTAGATGTATGAACGATAAGATAAGGATTAACCTGAACATAGCAGGTATCACTTACCCTGTATTCATTAATCGCGAAGATGAAGAAATAGCCAGGGAAGCTGCTAAGCAGGTGAATATAAAGATCGGTGAACTGAGAGAAAAATTTAAGGTACTGAAGCCTGAAATGATAATCCCTATGGTAGCCTATTTTTTTTCGTTGGAAAGGCTGAAAGAATTGAAACAGAATGACGTCAGTCCCTATCCAAAGAAATTGAAAGAATTGGATGAATTGTTGGATGATTACCTGAAAAGTGAATAATCATCAAAACAAGGATTCATGAATGATGGAAGAAAAACAACCACGCACTGTATGCTGTTCAAGCAGATTTCTGTTCGAGCAGATGCAGTGCGTTTTTATTTATATATTAAATTAATGTAAAATGATAGCAATTATAGCAGCATCTATTGCTTGCTTCATCGTAGGAGGTGTCCTTTCGTACATGTTTTTCAGATACGGACTGAAATCCAAATATGAAAACATACTGAAAGAGGCAGAAGCTGAAGCAGAAGTCATCAAGAAAAACAAACTGCTGGAAGTGAAGGAGAAGTTCCTGAACAAGAAAGCAGACCTCGAGAAAGAAGTGGCCGTTCGCAATCAAAAGATTCAGCAAGCTGAAAACAAGCTGAAACAGCGCGAAATCGTATTGGGTCAGCGCCACGAAGAGAATCAACGCAAGAAGATGGAAATCGAAGCCATCAAGGAGAATCTCGAAGCCCAACTGGTGATTGTAGACAAGAAAAAAGAGGAACTTGACAAACTGCAACAGCAGGAAATTGAAAAGCTGGAAGCACTCTCCGGCTTATCTGCAGAAGAAGCAAAAGAGCGTTTGGTAGAATCACTCAAAGAGGAAGCCAAAACTCAGGCACAGTCTTACATCAATGACATCATGGACGATGCCAAGCTGACAGCCAACAAGGAAGCTAAACGTATCGTCGTACAGTCTATCCAGCGCGTAGCTACTGAAACGGCTATCGAAAACTCGGTTACCGTATTCCATATTGAATCTGACGAAATCAAGGGACGTATCATCGGACGTGAAGGACGGAACATCCGTGCACTGGAGGCAGCTACCGGCGTAGAAATCGTTGTTGACGATACTCCGGAAGCAATTGTTCTTTCGGCCTTCGACCCTGTGCGCCGTGAAATTGCCCGTCTGGCTCTTCACCAACTGGTAACCGACGGCCGTATTCACCCTGCCCGCATTGAAGAAGTAGTGGCTAAGGTCCGCAAGCAAGTGGAGGAAGAAATCATCGAAACAGGTAAACGTACCACGATCGACTTGGGTATCCATGGCTTGCATCCCGAACTGATTCGTATCATCGGTAAGATGAAATACCGTTCTTCTTATGGCCAGAACCTGCTGCAGCATGCCCGCGAAACAGCCAATCTGTGTGCGGTAATGGCATCGGAATTAGGCTTGAATCCGAAGAAAGCCAAACGTGCCGGTCTGTTGCATGACATCGGTAAAGTGCCCGATGAAGAGCCAGAATTGCCACACGCTTTGCTTGGTATGAAGTTGGCTGAAAAATACAAGGAAAAAGCTGACATCTGCAATGCCATCGGTGCTCACCATGACGAAACGGAAATGACCAGTCTGCTGGCTCCTATCGTCCAGGTGTGTGATGCCATCTCCGGAGCCCGTCCGGGTGCCCGCCGTGAAATTGTAGAGGCATACATCAAACGTCTGAACGACTTGGAACAATTGGCGATGTCATATCCGGGAGTAACCAAGACCTACGCTATTCAGGCAGGACGTGAACTCCGCGTGATTGTAGGTGCAGATAAGATTGATGACAAGCAGACAGAAAGTCTGTCGGGTGAAATCGCGAAGAAGATTCAAGATGAAATGACTTACCCGGGTCAAGTGAAAATTACTGTTATCCGCGAAACCCGTGCTGTAAGCTTCGCAAAATAACAAAGAAAAAATAACAGAACTGAAAGGGCGAAGAAATTCGCCCTTTTTTATTTACCCACTCTTTATTCCTATTTCCATGAAAGAATATCAATTTGAAATTTGCACCAACTCAGTGGAAAGTTGCGTGGCAGCCCAAGAAGGAGGTGCCGACAGAGTAGAACTCTGCGCCGGCATTCCGGAAGGAGGTACAACTCCCTCTTACGGTGAGATTGCTACAGCCCGCGAAGTGCTGAAAAGCACCCGTCTTCATGTCATCATACGCCCCAGAGGAGGAGATTTTCTCTATTCTACTTTGGAGGCAAAAGCTATGCTCAAAGATATAGAAATGGCCAAGCAACTGGGTGCCGACGGCGTTGTATTCGGCTGCCTCACGGCCGACGGTGAAATCGACATGCACCTGATGCGCCAGCTGATGGAGGCCTCACAGGGGCTGTCTGTCACCTTCCACCGGGCATTCGACGTGTGTAAAAACCCACAGAAAGCTTTGGAACAGATCATCGAACTGGGATGCAACCGCATACTGACTTCCGGTCAGCAGGCTACTGCCGAACAGGGCATCCCTCTATTAAAAGAACTGCAACTGCAAGCCGACGGACGAATCATCTTGCTGGCGGGATGTGGAGTGAACGAAAAGAACATTGCCCATATTGCAGCCGAAACCGGTATTCAAGAATTTCATTTTTCTGCCAGAGAAAATATCCGGAGCAAAATGGAATACAAGAACGAAGCCGTATCAATGGGAGGAACCGTGCATATCAACGAATACGAACGAAGTGTAACCACGGCTGAGAGAGTAAGAAATACAATCCATTCGCTGATGAAATAAGCCCACCCTCTACAGGAGGCTTCGAACAAATAAAAGGGGCGCGGATAAAAGCTCCATTAGCAATTTACCCCTGCTACAGACAGCTGTAACAGGGGTAATTCTTTGCATACGGGGGGGGCATTATGCAACACCCACCTTCATTTTATCTCTTCAGCAAGCCACAGCCCCGCTACAGGCCGTGCACTACCTTCATCAGCTGTTCACCCAACCCGATGGTGTAACCTTGAGATACAAAAACCACCCGGTTGAACGTATCGGCAATGATAAACATAGGCAATGTATTTTTGCTGGAAAATTTCATTGTTTCATAAATCTGCTTCTGAATACTGTTGTCTATGTCTATACCATACTGGATAGTGGAAGGCAAACCCGGGAACTCCTCCGGACGGAACTTCTTATACTGCTCCTCCGAAGGGAACAGCAACACCATCTGGCGTCCCCACTTTTCGAATTCTCCACGCAAAGCAGCAATATCGCGCAATGCATGGTTCGTAGGTTCCTGTCCCACGCCCAGCACACCTACAACGAAATAGCCGCGGCCACATGCCTGCAACAAGCTTTTGGCAGATGCGGGGTCACCCACCGGCTGAAACAGCGATTCGGAGTTGAAGTTGCCGATTACCTGCACCTGATCTTTACTTTCGCGCATCACCAACTCCACCTTCGTCTCCTTTCCTTCTTCAATTGTAAAGAAAGAAACCTGTGAAAGCACCGCACCGCTGGCCATACGCGTACCTGTAATGAGCATATAATAGCCCACATCCAGACGAAGACCTTCCTTGAGCAAGTTGCCCCAAGTAGCGCCACCACCCATATCAGCATCGCCTTCATCATAACTGAGGAGCTGGAAACGCCCATCCTTAAACTTAGACAGCGTAAAGTGAGAATAATACTTCGGATCCGACAGCGATTTTATCGGGCGATAGGCAGCCTTCAACGTACCGGTGGGCACCCGGTGCAAGGAACGAACGGCAAAGTTCACATCATACAGCTTACCGTCACGAGGCTCCACATACTGCACCTTGCCAGTCACTGCATCAATCTGTGCATTAATACCCAGTGAACGGGCCACAGACACAAAAAAGATATTACGAGAGCGTTCATCCGCCTTACGGGCTTTCCACACACCAGCCGGAGAAACAGGAATCCGCTGAACACTCAACTCATTGTCCACCTCAATATGCTCGATACACCAATCCACCAAGCGGGCAGGCGACTCAGCAAAAGCAGCAGCCTCCTCCTTCGAGAACTGATTCAAGAAGAAAGAGCGATACGGAGTGAGCATTTCAACATCCACACGCGGGTTGGCAAGTACGCTCCAATCTACCAACGACATTCCCTCCTTCATTGCAGTATGAACAAAATGATCCTTCAGCACTTCCAACGGCACATCCCGCCAGTCCTTCTCCGACAAGACATCCAACAAGGCAGCAGCCTGCTCTGCCTTCCCCTGCCCATGAGCAAACTGGAAGAAATCGAGCAGCGTCTGATAATTTCCCCGCGAAGCCACCAGCATCTGAATGGACTTGGCCAGACATTCCCCCTTCAGACCAAACGGCTGCAAAGCCTCAGCAGCCTTCTTCTCATCCATCAGGGTAGCCACATACGCATTCCGGACAGCATCCTCCTGCGCCATACGGGCATCATTCTCCTTACGCTGTTCTTCAGAAACTTCCGGCAAGTTAGCTCCTTCTACCGGAGGAACGATATCCAAATCCACCGAATAGGTTTCACCCTCCTGCTTGCTCAGCACCAAAGTGAGCTCCTTATCCTTGCCAAAAGAGTACTTAGCGTATCCAAACCGGCCGTCTTTCGAAGCCCAGACCAGCATATCCCCCTTACCGGCAGTGAGCGAAGCACAACCGTTCTTGTCGGTTGTTTTAGTGGCAACCGTAAAAAACTCAGCATAATTATAAACCTTAAAGTCCACCTGTGCACCTTCCACAGTACGTCCCTCAACGTCCTTTACCATAACCACAGCTTTGGCCGTGGGTGCATAATTGTCGATAACATTAATTTCCGTATAACTAGGCGTTACAGCCATAACCTCCTCCGGACCTTCATAGCGGCCGAAGACTTTGGTATGCATCAGCATCCCGCGACTGGCAGGCGCATTAAACCAACCCAGATTCAGTACCGGTTCCGGCTCACAAGCCCCCAGAAAATACCACTTTCCATCGGCCCAAGCCTCTACCCAGGCATGATTATCGTCCGTATGCGCCCAGCGGGGAGTATACACCTGACGGGCTGGGATACCCACCGAACGCAAAGCTGCTACCGCAAACGTAGATTCCTCACCGCAGCGACCATAAGCCGTGCGCACGGAAGCTAGCGGCGAACTGGTACGGGCATCACTCGGACGATAAACCACCTTCTCATGACACCAGTGGTTCACCTCCAGAATAGCGTCTTTCATCGAAAGTCCCTTCACCCGCTCTTTCAATTCCGCATAAAACACCTTGCGTGCATCATCCAGATTTTCGTTATTCACGCGCACAGGCAACACAAAATGGCGGAACAGTTCATCGGACACAACCTTTCCCCAAGGCATTTCCCTGCGAGCCTGCTCAGCCAAACGGATATTTTCGAGGTAGTATGCCACAGAATAGTCCGTTATATCCCCCACAGGCATATAAGCATACAGAAACATCAAAGCCTCCTGCTCAGACAGAGAAAGAGAAGCATCCGAAACCCCGGCAAACAAATCTCCATTGGGAAGCGCTTCTTTCTTCTGCTGAAAATCTTGAAGCACTTGATTGCGGTAGGACTCATCCTTCAAAAAATGAGATTCTCCACAAGAAAATAACAGAACCGCACAAAGCGGAATCCACAAATCGCGTAAAAGTGTTTTCATACTAAGTATTCATTAAACAAACATATAACACATATAGCACCTACTAATATACGAATATAGAAGTATAAGATAGATATACCCGACAAATGTACCGTTTTTTTTCAAAAGCTACACACAAGCAGCTATAAATGTATGACACACGCCTGTAATAAGACAAGGAGAAAAACGCATCTATAAAAAAGAAATATCAAAAAAGAAAGAATTTTTATATGTTTTATAGCATATATTCCGAAAACATTTTGTATCTTTGCAGTGTTAATAAAGAAAATGAAATAAAAATCGCTTTCCAAAAGGTGGGAAGCACAAAAAGAGGAGAAAAAATTATGAAAAGAATTGAAAATGAAAAAATCGTCATGTTACAGTACCAGATCAAGCGTTATCAAGCGATGGGAAACGGTGCTATGTGTCAAACCTTGAATGGTAAACTTCAAAAACTGCTTTTAAAGCAGGCAGCCATGTAATCAACACACTTAATTATATTATTTTTGAACGAGGAGCTTTTGGGTTCCTCGTTTTTTTATACATTTGCCTATCATAAACAGAATAAAAATACAATTACTATGAAGAAGTTTCTGATTCCAGTTGCCTTGTTTCTATCTGTTGAAACTTCATTCTCACAAACATCCGGTTATCAATTCACGACCGTCGTATCAAACATGTCTGAAAGCTACGTGCGTGCCAAAACCATCAGCATTATGCTCCACAAAGATGCACTGCCCAAAGCCCTCAGAAAGAAACTGGGAATCTGAGCAAAAAGCAAAAGACAACAGGTCATAGAATGACTCAAAGATAAAAGCAGGGCGACATAGTATCACTACTGTGCCGCCCTTTGTTGTTACCTACTATTAAAAAACCTTGTCTGTTTTTACTTTACTTTTCTCAAAACTACGTCGCTAATTTCAACAACGCCACCCTTTGACTGAGAAAGGATAGCCAGATAGCAATCTTTCAAGATAGCATCATCAGCATCTACGTCATCCACTTCCAAATCCGGGTTCGACTTCTTGCTGTTGATGGCATTCACCACCTTCGACATGTCGTAGTACACTACCACCTTTGTCCACTTGCCTGCTTCTTTAATCTTGAAATTATACTGAGCTCCCGAAGCATTCGGCTGAGCATCTGCATCATAATCACGTCTCATGAAGAAAGTCGTTTCATACTTGCCGTTATCTCCTTTCTCCTCATTCGTCTGCTTGATGTAAGCCCCTACCTGTGCACCGGCCTCTTTCGCCTTAGCATAGAAAGTCAGCACATACACTCCCTTTTCCAAGCCGTCTGTCAGGCGCTGGCCCACGAAAGCCTTATACCAAGACGTATTTTTTGCTGCACCCGAATTGTCAATCTTCATTGCATTCGGATACTGAGCATCCCCCGTCTGCTCCCAAGCGATGGTAGTAGTACCCGCCGCTTCATTGTTCATGATAAACCACTCACCGGCTGCAGCCTTATTGGCATTCGTTACCTTGTTGGCCACTTCAGCAGCAAATTTTTCGTTTTTGATTACGTTTTGAGCACTCACACTCAAAGCAGCAACGGCTAAAAGGCCCGCAAACAATACTTTTTTCATCTTCATATCATTAAATTGATTATTGAATCTTTATTACCAAATATTGATTATTTAATTTTATTACCAGTCCGATTATCTAAACCGCAACAGAGGTTATTTCACCGGCTGCACAACAAAATTATACTTTCCGCTCACTTTCTTTTCATCCGTCTTCAGCGTGATGCGGTAGATTTCCGGTCCCCACACCTTAGACAGACGAACGTCGTCCAGCTTGATAGTCTCCAGTTCAGGCTTAAACTGAGCAGGGTAGCTGATTTCCACCTTCTGGCCCTTTACCTCGATACGGATTTTGCCTGCAGAAGGGAACGTAATCTTACCCCAAGACAAGAAGTTGATCTGATTCGGAGCCACCGCCTCTTTCAGAGCAAACACATCCTGAATAGAAAGCTTGTTGTCGCCCAACGTATACGAACGCATCCAGCTCTTCACCTTAGCCTCCTCGGGATAAGCCGTAGCAATATCGGCCGAGAATGTACGTTTCTTCTCGTTGCAAGCCGTATTCGTAGCCTTATATTCCTGGCCGAACTTCTGCGGCACCCCGTTGATCATCGGCAAGTTATGATAATTGCTCTGCATGGTCCAGATTTTATAGCGGTCTTTGCTGAAAGTCTGCTTGGTATACGTACCCACTCCCGCATCAATAATCACAGGAATCGTATTCAGATACAAGGAGAAAGTACCCGCATCGTTGTGGTTATGGCTTTCGTTGTTGAATCCGCCCTTGGCAGCCACAAACATACCCTTCTTGTTCTTCATGTAGCAGAATTCCGTTTCAGGATACCAGGTAACGTCAGGCATATCATGCTTGGGAGTCATCTTGGCCAGTTCATTGCAGCACAGCAGCGACTGCAGCGAGCGGAAAGCATCACTGCCCATCGAAGCATACGGCTTGCGTCCGTTGAGCAGATAAGCAGCAAACTGCATCATCTCCTGACTGTTCACCGCCTTACCATAACGATAGATCAGCAGCGGGTCGCCACCGCCCTGAGCCGAAGCATCGGCAAAGTTCACCACCCAGCCGTTGCCCACATACGAGCGAGACATATATTCACCCATGCGGCGAATCATCGGTTCGTCAAACAAAGAAATTTTGCCTCCGGTACCTTCAAACAAAATCTGAAGATAATCATACAGCTTTCCGGCAGCATGTCCCCAGTAAGAAGTACCCTCTTCACAAGCACCGTCCGACTTCACGAAATTGATAAACTTATCTACCGACTGCATGGAGCGGTACACCGCCTTAGCCAAGCGGTCCTTGTCATTCTCCATGAGGAAGAAGCAAAGAATCGAGTTCGAGTTACACCACGGATTCCAGTTGTTGATGATTTCACCCGGCTTCCAGTGGAAAGCCATCCACCACATGCTGTCATCATTCATATACGGATCGAGGATACGCTCCTTGATACACTTGCGCAACTGCAAAGAAACCACAGGGTTGATTTTATCAAAGGAAGGGCGGAAGAAATAATGAATCCACGACAGCAAAGCCCCGTAATTTCCCGAGCCCAAGTCAATAATCTGTTCGCGAAAATCAGGCAGCGAGCGCTTGCTGCTTTGGCGAGGCAAGTGAGCCGACAGCACCCATGAGTTCATCTCGCAGCTCATAAAGACTCCGTCGAGCAGCTGGTCGATAAAGCGGCCCTTTCCTTCGGCCAACTCAGCCAACATCAGCGCATTCAGCGCATTGCGGTTGTCATTAAACGGATTCTCCATGATTTTGCGGTTACCGCTCCGTTCATACTCAATGTAAGCAGTAGCCGGAATCAGCTGCCATTTATAGTTCAGCAACTTTTCACCCGCCTGAATCAGCCGTTGCTTGTTAGGACCCATCAGCGAATCCCAGGCAGCCCGGTCGGTATAAGCGGGATACGGCACCCATTTCTGATTCATCACTAATACGTTCTTCAACGTAGCCTCATCTGCCACTTTCTGCAGCATATTGCGTTCCGTATAAGCATTTGCCTTGAAAGAAAGCACCCCCAAAGCAGCCACCATCAGAACACAAAACAATTTTTTCATTCGATTCATGGTATTTTTTTCAGTTTAAGTATCTTCAATTTAAGTCACTTCTTTTCAAGTCACTTCATTTCAAGTATTTCAATTCAAGCAGTTTTCTTTGCGTAAGTATCGCAAAGATAGCTATTCTATTGAGAAACAAAGGGAGAAAATCATACAACCTAATGACAAAAAAGTACATCTGTCTCCCGATGCACCTTCTCAGTCGGCAAAATCGAAAGAGAGCTGAACCCAATCCGCCAGTCTTCCCTCCGTTTCCTCTTTGGGATTCGACACCGAGAGCCCGATGAGCCGAATCGGATGCTCCGCATAATCCACCCCCTTCAGCAGCTCCTTGGCCAAAGGCAAAATCTGCTCCAGCGTTGTCAGTTCATCCGCACGGGTGATGCTCCGCGTAATCTGAGTAAAGTCGTGAAACTTAATTTTCAGCGTCAGTGTGTTTCCCTTGAACGCCTTCCGGTTCAGCCGCTGCACCAGCTCCACAGCCACGTGATACAACTCGATAATCACCGAAGAGCGCAACGAAATATCCCGCTCCAACGTACGTTCACACCCAATCGACTTACGGATGCGCACGGTTTCCACCGGACGGTCATCAATCCCCCTCGCACAGGCATAATACAAAGCCCCCACCTTGCCGAAATGAGCCAGCAGCATTTCCCGACTGCATTGGCGCAACTGAAGTCCGTTGCAGATGCCCAAAAGATGCATTTTCTTCGCCGTCACAGGTCCCACTCCCCAAAAAGATTCGATAGGAAGGCGGTCGATAAACTCCAGCGCCTGATCGGGATGAATCGTACACAGCCCGTCGGGTTTGCGGTAGTCGGAAGCAATCTTGGCCAGAAACTTGTTGTACGACACCCCCGCCGAAGCAACCAGGTTCAGCCGTTCGCGGATTTTCTGTTTGATCTCCTTCGCTATGTCCACTGCCAGGGGCATCCCCTTCTTGTTGACCGTCACATCCAGAAAAGCCTCATCAAGCGAAAGAGGCTCCACCACATCTGTATACTCATGAAAAATGGCATGAATCTGAGCCGACACCTCTTTATATACTTCCATCCGTCCCGGCACGAAAATCAACGACGGACACAAGCGTTTGGCCCGCTGCGACGACATAGCCGAACGCACCCCATAGCGGCGCGCCTCATAGCTGGCTGTAGCCACCACACCGCGTTCCTCGGCATGCCCCACGGCAATGGGCTTGCCCCGCAGCTCCGGAAAATCCCTCTGCTCCACAGAAGCATAGAAAGCATCCATATCAATATGTATGATTTTTCGCAAATCCATCGTTCCTTCTTTTCAGCCAGACTACCTTTCGGACGAATGAGGTGGATGAAACAAGTTGCTCCAACCGCCCCATCCTATCAATCAGCAAGCAAACTTACTATATTTTTTGAAATGTTCGTATCTTTGCACCAAAGAAAGAAAAAGAATGAATGAAAAGAACATCATTCAAATTCAAAACTGAAACAAACTGAAACTGAAACAAACTGAAAAACAAGCATTATGATAAAAGCCATCCTACTCGACGTTGACGGAACCATACTTAGTTTCGAAACACACCAAATTCCTGCCTCCGCCCTTGCCGCACTGCAGCAAGTCCACGAAAAAGGAATCAAAATTATCATCGCTACCGGCAGAGCAGCAGGCGACTTGCGCGAAATCGAATCCGTGCCCTATGATGCTGTCATCGCACTCAATGGAGCCGAATGCTACCTGCGCGACGGTACCCTTGTCTACAACCGCCCCATCTCACGTGAGGATTTCCAGAAAGCAGCAGCCATCGCCCGCCAGTATGACATTGCCCTCGCACTCGAACTGAACGACGGTGTGTTTGTTGACCAACTGAAGCCTGCCGTCGTACAAGTGGCTCAGATGGTAGACCACCCGATTCCTGAAGTGGTAGACGTAGAAGCCCTCTTTGACGCCAAAGGCTGCAGCCAGTTCTGCTTTTACTGCGACCAGGAAATGGAGAAAAAGATCATGCCCCAACTTCCCGGTCTGTCGGCCAATCGCTGGCATCCTGCTTTTACAGATGTCAACGTGTCGGGCACCAGCAAAGCCTCCGGTCTCGCCCTGATTGCCGCTTATTACGACATCGATGCAGCCAACATCATGGCTTGCGGAGATGGCGGCAACGACATTCCTATGCTGCAGGCTGCAGGCATAGGCGTTGCTATGGGCAATGCCTCGGATGAAGTGAAGAAGCACGCCAACTACGTTACCGAACCCATCCAGAACGACGGATTGGC
>Shorty_p1__coassemble_1321_pt1 | contig 27167 bp, 23 predicted proteins | sample Shorty_p1__metabat2_high_PE_031 | metagenome-assembled genome bin Shorty_p1 | reverse complement strand
TTCATAGAGTGCCACATTAGCTCCCCTAAAGTGGCACTTTAGCCCTCGTAAAGTGGCACTCTATCCCTCATAAAGTGCTGCTTTCCTTGTTGTGTCTTTTTTGATATAAATAGAAGATTGTGGTATGTATAAATCTTGACATGATAGTGGGGTATCTTGGTGAACGATAGAAGTAGACAGGGGAAAAGTTCAAAAAGGTGATGTCGCATCTCTGTGCACTTTTTCCCTTGATTCAAGAGTCCTTCTTTTTATAAGTTATTTTATAGATGACTGAATAATAAATAGATATATTCAGTATGTTTGATTCTGCTTTACTTTTCTTTTGGGTAGAAAGTGCACGAAGTGCATTAGTGCACGTATATGCTCACAAAAAGTACACTTCTTCATTTGGCATTAAAAGTAACGGATTGGAAAAGTGTAGAATGTTTAACAAATAAAGGCGCGTTGGCTTTGTCTAAACATATAGGTTGATTGAACACATGTCACCTTGGTTGATTGAACGCTTGGTTGCTTGGTTGATTGAACACATGGCACCTTGGTTGATTGAACGCACGAACGCTCGGTTGTTTGGTTGATGGGATGGGGGGACTTCCATTGGCTACCTGAAAGGCTTCTTGTAAATATTTATCATTGTTTAATTGTCCGAAATAATTGCTGATGTCATTTTTAGGCGCATATACGTGCACTAATGCACTTCGTGCACTTTCTCTGCTGCCAGAGTGCTCTGCTGGAACTTGTTTTCTTTATCTATGTATTGATAATTAGCAAAATAGAGAAATCTGCTTTTTAGGAAGGCAACAATTAGTTCGGCAGTGAGATTCGACATGACTGATTGCAGCCCAAAATGTTGTTTGTTTGAAATTTTTCAACTATGATAGAATTTCCTTCGCTTTTCCTGTTTTTCTTTCTTTTCTTCTTTTCTCTCCTTTGTTAGTTTATATGAAATATAATTTGTACGTTTGTAGGGTATAAACTTTAAAATTAAAATTTTATGGTAGTAGACACTTTAGAAAATCTTGAAAAATATGCGTCTTTGAATCCTTTGTTTGCACAGGCTATCGAATTTCTCCAATCTCATGATCTTGCAGCATTGGAAATCGGTAAAACAGAACTGAAGGGAAAAGATTTGTTGGTGAATGTGGCTCAAACAAAGCCGAAGACGAAAGAAGAAGCTAAGTTGGAAACACATAGAGAGTTTATCGATATTCAAATTCCTTTGTCGGGAACAGAAATCATGGGATATACAGCTGCTAAAGACTGTGTTCCTGCTGATGCTCCATATAATGCAGAAAAAGACATTACTTTCTTTGAAGGGTTGGCTGAATCTTATATCACAGTCAAGCCGGGCATGTTTGCCATTTTCTTTCCTCAAGATGGCCACGCTCCGGGTATCACCCCCGATGGAGTGAAGAAAGTCATCGTAAAAGTGAAAGCGTAATCTTAATTAAATTGATATGGAAAAGACTCTTAATCTCATCAAAAACGACCCGTGGCTGGAGCCTTACTCTGCGGCCATTGAGGGACGGCATCAGTTTGTGCTGGACAAGATGGCCGAATTGACCAAAAACGGCAAGCAGACCCTGTCTGACTTTGCATCCGGCTATCTTTTCTTTGGCTTGCACCGCACCAAAACAGGATGGACTTTCCGTGAATGGGCACCCAATGCGACTCGCATTTATATGGTGGGCACGTTCAACAACTGGGAGGAAAAACCGGTCTTCAAACTGAAGAAGCGCAAAAACGGTGTGTGGGAAATCAACTTGCCGGCAGATGCCATTCATCATGGCGATTTATATAAACTGAACATCTATTGGGAAGGTGGTCAGGGAGAACGTATCCCTGCATGGGCCAACCGGGTGGTGCAGGATGAACAGACGAAAATTTTCAGTGCGCAGGTGTGGGCACCGGAAAAACCCTATAAATTTAAGAAAAGAGTGTTCAGACCCAACACGAGTCCGTTGCTGATTTACGAGTGCCATATCGGCATGGCGCAGCAGGAAGAAAAGGTGGGCAGCTATAATGAATTCCGTGAAAAGGTGCTTCCGCGCATTGCGAAAGAAGGCTATAACTGCATCCAGATTATGGCCATTCAGGAGCATCCGTACTATGGAAGTTTCGGCTATCATGTGTCCAGCTTCTTTGCTGCCTCTTCTCGTTTCGGCACACCCGATGAGTTGAAGGAGTTGATCGATACTGCCCATCAGATGGGCATTGCGGTGATTATGGATATTGTCCATTCACATGCCGTGAAGAATGAGCTGGAAGGATTGGGCAATTTTGCCGGTGACCCGAACCAGTATTTTTATCCGGGAGGACGCCGCGAACATCCGGCATGGGATTCGCTGTGCTTCGACTATGGAAAGAATGAAGTGATTCATTTCTTGCTGTCCAACTGCAAGTATTGGATGGAAGAATTCAAGTTTGACGGTTTCCGTTTTGACGGTGTGACATCCATGCTGTACTACAGCCACGGCCTGGGAGAAGCTTTCTGCAATTACGGCGATTATTTCAACGGCCATCAGGATGATAACGCGATCTGCTACCTGACGCTGGCCAATGAGGTGATTCATCAGGTGAACTCCAAGGCGATTACCATTGCCGAGGAGGTGTCGGGCATGCCGGGACTGGCTGCCAAGATAGAAGACGGAGGCTATGGCTTCGACTATCGGATGGCCATGAATATCCCTGATTACTGGATCAAGACGATCAAGGAAAGGGTGGACGAGGACTGGAAACCTTCGAGCATGTTCTGGGAAGTTACCAACCGCCGTCAGGATGAAAAGACCATTTCTTATGCTGAAAGTCACGACCAGGCGCTGGTGGGAGACAAGACCATCATTTTCCGCCTGATTGATGCGGATATGTACTGGCACATGCAGAAGGGCGACGAGAACTTTACTGTTCACCGCGGCATGGCGCTGCACAAGATGATTCGCTTGCTTACGGCTTCTACCATCAATGGCGGCTACCTCAACTTTATGGGAAATGAATTCGGACATCCGGAATGGATTGACTTCCCGCGCGAAGGAAACGGATGGTCGTGCAAGTATGCCCGCCGTCAGTGGGATCTGGTAGACAACAAGAACTTGGCTTATCACTATCTGGGCGACTTTGATGAAGCTATGCTGAATGTGGTGAAGAGTATCAAGAATTTCCAGGCGACTCCTGTGCAGGAAATCTGGCACAACGACGGTGATCAGGTGCTGGCGTATGCCCGCAAGGATTTGGTGTTTGTGTTCAATTTCAACCCGAAGCAGTCGTTTGTGGACTATGGATTCCTGGTGGCTCCGGGCGCGTATGAAGTGATACTGAACACGGACAATACGGCCTTTGGCGGCAACGGACTGGCAGATGATTCGGTGGTTCATTTCACGATGGCCGATCCGTTGTACAAGAAGGAGAAGAAGGAATGGCTGAAGCTTTATATTCCTGCCCGTACTGCGGTGGTATTGAGAAAGAAGAAAAAATAAGGCGTAGGAAAAAAATAAGACGTAGGAAAAAAGACGAAATCATAAGTCTGGGATAGTGGCGGATGCAGCTGGATAAAGTTGCATCCGTCAGACCTATCTGTAGCCCGTTTTGCGACATACAGCGGAGGGAGTGTGTTGGAATCCTTTTGTTATAAAGGGGTTGCAGTACACTCCCTTTCGTTTTACAGAAAGGTGGATGGTCCCAGCAGGTCGTGCAGATAGGTCACATTGCGGCTTTTCAGCAGCGTGCCGTCGGGTTCATAAAACAGCTGGTACTGAATGTCCACGTTGTCTTTCCCGATCTGGATGACCCAGATTGGCTCCCATCGGGGAAAGACAACACGGGTCACGTTGTCCACCACTCCGTTGCTGTAGGAACCCGCTGCAAAGGCATTGTAGACGGCAGGCGGCAGACGGTCGGCACTGATGAAATCGGTTTGCGTCATTACCCACTTCCCCTGCATGTCAAACCACGCACGGGTGTCAAATCCTTGGTCTGCGAAATTGGCGCAGCAGTATCCGTCTTCTTCCGACCACGCGGTGCCCGTGGCCTGGGGGTACCGGCTTTTGAAGGCAGCTGCCACCGCCGCAGGCGGTGTTCCTGCTAAACAAACGGCAGGAAACAGCAGAAAGAACTGAAGGACCAGCAGGACTGAAATGTAATTTCTATTCATATCGTTTTCGGTGATTGGGATGATTGCTCAGTATAACGCACGAACCGCTTTTTTGTTCATTCATGAGTCTTGGGATGCTCATGATGTGTCTGCTGGATGGCATGAAAAAGAAGAGGGTGAATGAAAACGCCATTGTTAATGGAGTTTACACACACCCTCATGGATGGCTGCACTTTCATGTGCAGCGTTATTTTTCTAATTTCTCTTCTTCTTTTTCTTCTTCCAGCTCCGTGGCGAAGGTGATTTTGAGAATCTTGCCGCTGTATGCACCCACCTGCACATCAGTAGGCTTGTAGGGCAGCACACAGATTTCTTCTTCCATGCCGGTCAGCAAATCGACAGCCTGGTACGACTCCATCTGCGGAATCTGCAGGAAGTTGAACGCATGAGACGGGATGTTGACAGCCACATCCACCGGCTGTCCGTCGAAATTGACAACAAACAGCAAGAGTTCGTTGCGGTATTTCCGCATAAACGTGTACTGCTTGTGTTCATTGAAGCGCCAGCCGTTGATGTTGGCATACATCAAATCGAAGAAGGCTCCTTGGCTGATGGCCTTTTCGCTATTGCAAAGAGTCAGCACCTTCTTGTAGACGGCATAGAGCTGCTTGTGGTCGTCGGTGAGCATCTTGCCGTCGAACTTGCCTCCATTGCGCCAGCGGCGGATGGTGTCGACGCTCCAATAATCAAAGATGGTGGTGCGCCCGTCACGTCCGCTGAAACCTTCGTTGTCCATGCCGGCTTCACCGAACTCCTGACCGAAGTAAATCATCATCGGGTTGGTGTTCATACAAGCCGACACAATCAGTGCCGGTATCCCTTTGCGCGGATTGCCTGCGAAGAAATCGGAGGCGATGCGTTGCTCGTCATGATTTTCGAGGAAATTGAGCATGTGCTGCTGGATGTCGTCCACACGTTGCCAGCAGTGGGTAATCTCGGTGGCAGAGCCGTATCCGCAGGCTACGTTGCGCAGCGTGTCATACAGGCCTACCTTGTCGTACAGATAGTCGAACCGTCCGCGCATCAGGTAGTTGCGGTATTCGTTCGGGTTGTACACCTCGGCAATGAAGATGATGTCCGGATAAGCCGCCTTCACCTGCGGAATAGCCCATTCCCAGAAGTCGACCGGCACCATCTCGGCCATGTCGCAACGGAATCCGTCAATCTTCTTGGATGCCCAGAACAGGAGAATGTCCAGCATCTTGAACCAAGTGTCCGGAGTGGGGGAGAAATGGCAGGTTCCGCCGTTCTGGTAGTCCACCCCGTAATTCAGCTTGATGGTCTCATACCAGTCGTTGATTTCCGGAGTGGCATCAAAGCGGTTGTTGCCTGTGGCCTTGGCCGGAAATTCCCGGTAAGGTTCTGCCGCACTGCCTTTCATGTCAAACTGCGCACGAAGTTCGGCTTGCGGGATGTAATAGAAATTATTGTAGGGGCTGAACGAAAGGCTCTTGTCGTCATTGGCACCCAGTTCGGTGGTGCCGTCGGGCTGGGTATCCGAATGATACTGACGGGCCACATGATTGGGCACAAAATCAATGATCACTTTCAGACCCGAGCGGTGAGAACGCTGCACCAGGTTTTCAAATTCTTTCATGCGGCCGGACACATCGCTGGCCAGGTCGGGGTCTACATCGTAATAGTCTTTGATGGCATACGGAGAACCGGCTTTCCCCTTGACCACTGCCGGATGGTCGGGCCGGATGTTGTAGCGCCGGTAGTCGGTCTGTGTGGCATGTTCGATGATGCCCGTATACCAGATATGCGTAGCTCCCAGTTCTTTGATTTCCTTGAGCGCCTTCAGGGTGAAGTCGGCCATTTTGCCGCAGCCGTTGGCTGCCAGATCGCCATTGTGCACACAATGGTTGTTGTCGTTTCCAAACAGGCGGGTAAACACCTGATAGATGATTATTTTGTTTTCTTCTTTCATATAGAGCAGATTTTTTGATGTTCGTACGTGTAGGCAGGGAAAAGACTATTTCCAAATCTTCCCCTTTTCTTGTTGCAACTGATACAGCACCTCGTTGGCCGTGTTGTAGCCCCGCTCGAAGATTTCTTCCGCTTTCTCCAGTTCGGTGTTGCTGTATCCATACAGGTTGTACGGTTCAATCAGCAAGTCGCACTTCGCCCGCTCGGGAAAGGTGTTGGCGCGGAACATGAAATGAAAGGAGCGCATGGCGATGCTGACGATATTCATCTTATAGTCTTCTGCCATGATGGGGCTCACATTGACGGCTACCACTTTGTTGCAGACTCTGCGGAGGGTGGATACCGGCAGGTTCATCATCAAGCCGCCGTCTACATAATTGATGCCGTCGATGTTGACCGGAGCAAACATCACCGGCATGCAGCAGGAGGCGGCCACTCTTTCGGCAATGGCTCCCCGGTGAAAATGCACCATGCGGCCGTGGTCGAGGTCGGTGGCTGTGATGATAAGCGGAATCTGGAGTTCTTCCAGTTTTTTGGCCTTGAGGTTGGAATGTAAGAAATCAATGAATTCACAAAGGTCGAACAGTCCCTTTTTGGGAATCACCAGCCTGGTGAGGTCCTGAAACTTATGTCCGGCGAAGAATTGCAGCACCTGATGGGGCTCGTTGCCGTCGGCGTAGAACACGCCAGCCAGCGCGCCGGCACTGACTCCCGAAATGATGGCCGGTTTGATGTCATGCTCCAAGAGAGCCTGCATCACCCCCAGATGGGCGAATCCCTTGATAAACCCTCCGCTTAAAGCGAATCCGATGGGGTATTTCCGTTTTGTTTGATTAGTTGTATGTTTCTTCATGAATTGTTTCTTTCTTTAATTCGCCACGAATTTAGTGATTTTATTGGTATAAACAAGTTTCTCCCACCCACTTGTTCACTGCTGAATAAAAAAACGTGTCGACCTTCGGGGCCGACACGTTTCAACTATATTAATAAGAGGTCATTGACAAATTAAGCAATGCCGTGAGCATTTACATTCTTATCAATCTTTTTAATCAGTCCTTGAAGTACAGCACCCGGTCCGCATTCTGTAAAATCGTCAGCACCGTCGGCCACCATGTTCATTACCGATTGAGTCCAGCGTACAGAAGCTGTGAGCTGAGCCACCAGGTTCTTCTTGATTTCTTCCGGATCCGTGTGAGGACGGGCATCCACATTCTGGTAAATCGGACACTTGGGAGTGTGGAATTCAGTTGCCTGGATAGCAGCTTCCAGCTCTACCTTGGCAGGGTCCATCAGCGGAGAGTGGAAAGCACCGCCCACCTTCAGCGGAAGCGCACGTTTGGCTCCGGCAGCCTTCATCAGTTCGCAGGCTTTTTCGATGCCCGGAATAGAACCGGAAATAACGATCTGACCCGGGCAGTTGAAGTTGGCCGGCACACACACTTCCCCTTCTGCATGGACAGAGGCGCAGATTTCTTCCACCTTCTCGTCGGGCAGAGCAATGATGGCAGCCATCGTAGAAGGAGTGGCTTCGCATGCTTTCTGCATGGCCATGGCACGGGCATACACCAGTTTCAAGCCGTCTTCGAAGCTCAGCGCACCGGCAGCTACCAATGCCGAGAATTCACCTAATGAATGGCCGGCAGTCATCTCAGGCTTGAAGTCTTCTCCCATGCAGAGAGCAGAAATAACAGAATGCAGGAAAACGGCAGGCTGAGTCACCTTCGTCTGGCGGAGGTCTTCGTCTGTGCCGTTGAACATGATATCAGTGATGCGATATCCAAGTATATCATTCGCTTTTTCAAATAATTCTTTTGCCAAAGCTGAGTTTTCATATAAGTCTTTACCCATTCCTACGAATTGGGCACCCTGACCGGGAAATACAAATGCTTTCATATTCTATTTTTTAATTGATTTTAAGTTTCGGGGGTAAAGGTACAGAATTTTATGATACGACCGCACAAAAAAGTTACATTTGTGCAGCAGATTCCGGAAAATGCCACAGCGGGCCGTTGCCATGACCGATGTGAAGGTCTTTCCCTTCGATGATGGCCTGAGTTACATAGGCTTTGGCCCGGCGGACGGATGCTTCGAGTGTGGCTCCCTTGGCCAGCCAGGTGGCAATGGCGGAGGAGAGGGTACACCCGGTGCCGTGCAGGTTGCTGCTGTCTATTTTCTTTTCTTCGAAGAGGTGAATCGCCCCATCGGCGGTGCACAGCAAGTCGCACATCCGGTCGCCCTCCAGGTGTCCCCCCTTGATCAGCATGGGGACGTGGTAGGTGCTCACCAGACTGAGGGCAGCCTCTTTCATCTCCTCCAGGTGGCGGATGTCTTTGCCGGTGAGCACCCGGGCCTCATCGAGGTTCGGTGTCAGCAGGCTGACCCGGGGGAGGAGCTCTTCTTTGATGGCTCCGATGGTTTCGTCGGTCATCAGTTTGCGGCCGCTGGTAGACACCATGACCGGGTCGTAAACCACATGGCGCGGCTGGTATTTCTGAAGGCAGGCGGCAATGACGCGCACAATCGCTATGTCGTTCACCATGCCGATTTTGACGGCTGCCGGCTGCAGGTCGCTCATCACGGCTTCCACCTGTCCGCACACGATGTCGGGCGATACGCCCTGTACAGCCTGCACCCCGAGGGTGTTCTGCACGGTGACGGCCGTAATGGCCGAAGCGGCATAGCCTCCCAAGGCGGAGATGGTTTTGATGTCGGCCTGAATGCCCGCACCGCCCGAGCAGTCGGACCCTGCGATGGATAATATGACGGGATACTGTTTCATCTTCATGTATATTGTATTGTAATTGTATTATATATGTGTGATACGGAAAGCAAAGGTAGAACAAATATTGTTTTTTTTAAACACATTTGCAAGATAAGCCGTACCTTTGCACCGATTTTTAAAAAAAGAAGAAAGATTATGGAACAGCATCCGATTAAAATCAATAAAGTTCAAATACGTAATCTTCAAATGGAGGACTACGCACAGTTATCCCAATCCTTTACGCGTGTCTATACCGACGGCAGCGATGTGTTCTGGACACGCGAGCAAATTCAAAAACTGATCACCATTTTTCCGGAGGGGCAGATTGTCACCGTGGTGGACGATAAAATTGTGGGCTGCGCCCTGTCTATCATCGTGGACTACGATAAGGTGAAGAACGATCATACCTATGCGCAAGTGACCGGAAAGGAGACCTTTAACACACACAACCCTAAGGGTAACATTCTATATGGTATCGAGGTCTTCATTCACCCCGAATACCGCGGCTTGCGCCTGGCGCGCCGTATGTATGAATACCGCAAGGAACTCTGCGAAACCTTGAACCTGAAAGCCATCATGTTTGGCGGACGGATTCCCAATTATCATAAATATGCCGACAAGATGCGTCCGAAGGAGTACATCTCCCGGGTGCGTCAGCGTGAAATCTACGACCCGGTGCTGACCTTCCAGCTGTCCAATGATTTCCACGTGCGCAAGGTGATGACCAACTACCTGCCCAACGACGAGGAGTCCAAGCATTATGCCTGTCTGCTGCAATGGGACAATATCTACTATCAGGCTCCAACGCAGGAATATATCAGTCCCAAGACAACGGTCCGTGTGGGCCTGGTGCAATGGCAGATGCGAAGCTACAAGACACTGGACGACCTGTTTGAACAGGTGGAATTTTTTGTGGATGCCGTGTCCGACTACAAGAGCGACTTTGTGCTCTTCCCCGAATATTTCAATGCGCCGCTGATGTCGAAATACAACGACAAGGGTGAATCGCAGGCCATCCGCGGACTGGCCAAGTATACCGAGGAAATCCGTGAACGCTTCATCAACCTGGCCATCAGCTACAACATCAATATCATCACCGGCAGTATGCCGTATATGAAGGAAGACGGCATGCTCTACAACGTGGGCTTCCTCTGCCGCCGCGACGGTACGTATGAAATGTACGAGAAAATCCATGTGACTCCCGATGAAATCAAGAGCTGGGGACTGAGCGGCGGCAAGACGGTGAAGACTTTCGACACCGACTGCGCCCGGATCGGTATCCAGATCTGCTACGATGTGGAATTTCCGGAACTGTCGCGTCTGATGGCCGATCAGGGTATGCAGATTCTGTTTGTGCCGTTCCTCACCGACACGCAGAATGCCTACTCCCGGGTGCGTGTCTGCGCTCAGGCCCGTGCCATCGAAAACGAATGTTTTGTGGTGATTGCCGGTAGTGTGGGCAACCTGCCGCGCGTGCACAACATGGATATCCAATATGCGCAGTCGGGTGTGTTTACCCCTTGCGACTTTGCTTTCCCCACCGACGGAAAACGGGCGGAAGCGACGCCGAACACCGAGATGATTCTGGTGTCGGATGTGGATCTGGACTTGCTCAACGAACTTCATACATACGGAAGTGTGCGCAATCTGAAAGACCGCCGAAAGGATATTTACGAGGTAAAATGGCATTAACTTTGGCTCAATCCAATTAAAAGTTATTACTTTTTGCCCGACTAAACAAATGTTTTTGTAAATTTGCACCCTTAAAAAAGAGGGGTTCCCTCTAATTGAATTTGTAAATAGTATAATCGCTGACATAACTATGAGTAAGAGATTTACCGAATATTCACAATTTGACCTATCTCAGGTAAATAAAGATGTGTTGAAGAAATGGGACGAAAACGATGTTTTCGCCAAGAGTATGACAGAACGGGAAGGATGTCCTTCGTTCGTATTCTACGAAGGTCCTCCTTCGGCCAACGGTATGCCGGGTATTCACCACGTGATGGCTCGTACAATTAAAGACATTTTCTGCCGTTACAAAACCATGAAGGGCTTTCAGGTGAAGCGTAAAGCCGGATGGGATACACACGGTCTGCCTGTGGAACTGGGCGTTGAGAAAGCGTTGAACATCACCAAGGAAGATATCGGTAAGACGATTTCGGTGGCTGAATACAATGCTGCTTGCCGCAAGGATGTCATGAAGTTTACCAAGGAATGGACGGATCTTACTCATAAAATGGGTTATTGGGTAGACCTGGATAATCCGTATATCACGTACGATAACCGCTATATCGAAACGCTGTGGTGGTTGCTGAAGCAGCTCTACAACAAAGGACTGCTGTATAAGGGCTACACCATTCAGCCGTATTCTCCGGCTGCCGGTACGGGCTTGAGCTCGCACGAGTTGAACCAGCCGGGCTGCTACCGCGACGTGAAGGATACTACGGTGGTGGGCCAGTTTAAGATGCTCGACCCGAAACCGGAAATGACCGGATGGGGTACTCCGTATTTCATCGCATGGACCACTACTCCGTGGACGTTGCCTTCTAACACAGCGCTGTGTGTGGGCCCGAAGATCGACTATGTGGCTGTGCAGACATACAATGGCTATACCGGCGAAAAGATGACAGTGGTGCTGGCGAAGCCGTTGCTGTATACTCACTTCAACAAGAAGGCGGAAGAACTGGCTCTGGAAGACTACAAGCCGGGCGACAAGCTGATTCCGTTTAAAATTGTGGGTGAATACAAGGGTACTGACTTGGTGGGCATGCGCTACGAACAGCTGATTCCTTGGGTGAAGCCGGTGGCTGTGGACGAGGAAGGCAACTGGAAGGAAGCGGCCGACCAGGCGTTCCGTGTGATTCCGGGTGATTATGTTACTACGGAAGACGGTACGGGTATCGTTCACATTGCTCCGACATTTGGTGCGGATGACGCCTTTGTGGCTCGCGCTGCAGGCATCCCGTCGCTGTTTATGATCAACAAGAAGGGTGAAACACGTCCGATGGTGGACATGACCGGTAAGTTCTACCTGCTGGAAGAACTCGACGAAGCTTTTGTTCAGGCTTGTGTGGACGTGGAAAAATACAAGGAATATGAAGGCCGCTGGGTGAAGAATGCTTACGATCCGCAGTTTACCGTTGCCGGCAAGTACGATGAAAAGGCTGCCGCTGCTGCCGAATCGCTCGATATTTATATCTGTATGATGATGAAGGCGGGCAACCAGGCTTTCAAAATTGAAAAGCATGTGCACAACTATCCGCACTGCTGGCGTACCGACAAACCGGTGCTTTACTATCCGCTGGACAGCTGGTTCATCCGTTCGACGGCTGCGAAAGAGCGCATGATAGAACTCAACAAGACCATCAACTGGAAACCGGAATCGACGGGTACAGGCCGTTTTGGCAAGTGGCTGGAAAACCTGAACGACTGGAACTTGAGCCGCTCTCGCTACTGGGGTACTCCGCTTCCGATCTGGCGCAGCGAAGACGGCGAAGAAAAGTGTATCGGTTCGGTGGAAGAGCTGTATGCTGAAATTGAAAAATCGATCGCTGCCGGATTCATGACAGCCAATCCTTACCAGGAAAAAGGCTTCGAACCGGGCGTATATAATAAGGAGAACTACGACAAGATTGACTTGCACCGTCCGTATGTGGATGATATCGTGCTCGTGTCGGAAAGCGGCAAGCCGATGAAGCGTGAGTCTGACTTGATCGACGTGTGGTTCGACTCGGGTGCAATGCCTTATGCGCAGCTGCACTATCCGTTTGAAAACAAGGAAATCGTAGACAACCGTTCTTACTATCCGGCTGACTTCATCGCAGAAGGAGTGGACCAGACACGTGGTTGGTTCTTTACGCTGCATGCCATTGCTACGATGGTATTCGACAGTGTGGCCTACAAGAATGTAATCTCGAACGGCTTGGTATTGGATAAGAACGGCAACAAGATGTCAAAACGCTTGGGTAACGCTGTGGATCCGTTCGGTGCCATCGAACAGTATGGTTCTGACCCCTTGCGCTGGTATATGATTACAAACTCTTCTCCGTGGGATAACTTGAAGTTTGACACTGACGGAGTGGACGAAGTGCGCCGTAAGTTCTTCGGAACACTGTACAACACGTATTCGTTCTTTGCGTTGTATGCCAACGTGGACGGATTTGAATATAAGGAAGCGGATGTGCCGATGAACGAACGTCCGGAAATCGACCGCTGGATTCTTTCTGTACTGAATACGCTGGTGAAGGAAGTAGATACTTGCTACAACGACTATGAACCGACGAAGGCAGGCCGTCTGATTTCGGACTTTGTCAACGACAACTTGTCCAACTGGTATGTGCGCTTGAACCGTAAGCGTTTCTGGGGCGGTGAGTTTACTCAAGACAAACTGTCTGCTTACCAGACATTGTATACTTGCCTTGAGACGGTAGCCAAATTGATGTCGCCGATTTCTCCGTTCTATGCAGACCGCCTGTATACCGACCTGATTGCCGTAAGCGGCCGTGATTCGGTGGTGTCTGTACACTTGGCTCAATTCCCGGTATGCCAGGAAGAAAACATCGACAAGGAACTGGAAGCACGCATGAAGATGGCTCAGGACGTTACGTCTATGGTATTGGCTTTGCGCCGTAAAGTGAACATCAAGGTGCGTCAGCCGCTGCAATGTATCATGGTTCCGGTGGTAGATGATGAGCAGAAAGCACACATCGAAGCTGTGAAGAACCTGATCATGAACGAGGTGAACGTGAAGGAAGTGAAGTTTGTTGACGGTGCGGCAGGCGTACTGGTGAAGAAGGTGAAATGCGACTTCAAGAAGCTGGGCCCGAAATTCGGCAAACAGATGAAAGCAGTGGCTGCTGCTGTAGCCGGCCTTTCACAGGAAGCGATTGCCGAACTTGAAAAGAACGGCAAGTATACGCTGAACCTCGACGGAGCTGAAGCACTGATTGAAGCTGCGGACGTGGAAATCTTCAGTGAAGACATCCCGGGATGGCTGGTGGCCAACGAAGGCAAGCTCACGGTGGCATTGGAAGTGACGGTGACAGAAGAACTGCGCCGCGAAGGTATTGCCCGCGAACTGGTGAACCGTATCCAGAACATCCGTAAGTCGAGCGGTTTTGAAATTACGGATAAAATTAAAATCACGATTTCGAAAAATACGCAGACAGATGATGCCGTTAATGAATATAATAGCTATATTTGCAATCAAGTATTGGGTACATCACTGGAACTGGCAGATGAAGTGAAAGACGGTACGGAACTTACTTTTGAAGATTTCACCTTGTTTGTAAGTGTTGTGAAAGATTAATACGCAATATGTTTTTTGATTAACCTTATAAATTAACTGATTATGGCAGAAAAGACTAGATACTCGGATGCGGAACTGGAAGAGTTCCGCGCCATTATTATGGATAAGTTGGAATTGGCTCAGCGAGACTATGAACAGCTTAAGATGAGTTTGATGGGATTGGATGGCAATGATACGGATGACACATCTCCTACATACAAAGTGCTGGAGGAGGGAGCAAACACGCTTTCGAAAGAAGAAACAACCCGCCTGGCTCAACGCCAGTTGAAGTTCATTCAAGGCTTGCAGGCTGCGTTGGTTCGCATCGAAAACAAAACGTATGGTATTTGCCGTGAAACGGGTAAACTGATTCCGGCCGAACGCCTGCGTGCAGTTCCTCACGCTACACTGAGTATTGAGGCAAAAAACAGTGGTAAAAAATAATAGTTAGCTACATAAGCTACGAGTGACGGGCTACAAGTAGCTGCGCAAGTATTTCGCACGGCTCTTGTAGCTCGTTATGTTTAAATTTGAATGGATCGCATGAAGAAATTATTTACGAAGGGGAAGATCGCCCTTCTCGTTATCTTTTCTGTATTAATTATCGACCAGGTCATCAAGATTTGGGTCAAGACGCACATGTATTGGCATCAAAGTCACCGGATTGCCGACTGGTTCTATATTTATTTCACAGAAAACAACGGTATGGCTTTCGGTATGGAACTGTTTGGCAAACTGTTTCTGACTTCTTTCCGTATCATTGCCGTTACGCTGATCGGATGGTATCTTTATAAAATTATCAAGAAAGGGTTCAAGACCGGCTATATTGTCTGCGTGTCGCTGATTCTGACCGGTGCGCTGGGTAATATCATTGACAGTGTCTTCTACGGAGTCATTTTCAACGAGAGCACGCATTCGCAGATTGCCAGCTTCCTGCCGGCAGGAGGGGGGTATTCTTCCTGGTTCTACGGCAAGGTGGTGGACATGTTCTATTTCCCGATCATTGAGACGAACTGGCCAGCCTGGATGCCGTTTGTGGGAGGAGAGCATTTCATCTTCTTCAGCCCGATTTTCAACTTTGCCGATGCAGCCATCAGCTGCGGCATCATTGCGCTGCTGCTTTTTTATAGTAAATACCTGAATGAGTCTTATTCAGATAAAAAGGAAAGTGTCAACCATGAATAAAAAGTTTCGGTTTCATCTCTGCTTAGCTGGCCTGCTTGTGTTTTCGATGGGCGCATGTAAGGTGGAAATCCCCGAAGAGGTCATTCCGGAATCGGAGATGGAAAATCTGCTCTACGATTACCATTTGGCCAAGTCGATGGGCGATAACCTGCCTTATGCAGAAAATTATAAAAAGGTGTTGTATATAGATGCGGTATTCAAGAAATACGGCACCACTCAGGCTGCCTTCGATTCGTCGATGGTGTGGTATACCCGCAATACCGAAGTGCTCTCCAAAATTTACGAGCGGGTGACCAACCGCTTGAGGAAGGAGCAGGAGCTGGTGGGCGATATGATAGCCAAGCGGGACAAGAAGCCGAAGACGACCAAGCCGGGCGACAGCATCGACGTATGGCCCTGGAAACGGCTGGAACGCCTCACGGGACAGCCGATGAACAGTGCCTATGTGTTCACGCTGCCCACCGATTCGAACTACAAAGACCGCGATACGCTGGTGTGGAGCGTGCGCTATCAGTTCCTGCAGCCTGTGCTGCCCGACTCGTTGCGGAATGTCACCATGGCAATGCAGGTGATCTATGACAAAGATACGGTCAGCCGCTGGACCACCGTCCGTGAATCGGGTGTACACCGCATCCGTCTGCATGCCGACACGTTGGGAAATATGAAAGAGATCCGAGGCTTTATCTATTATCCGGTTGAGAAAGACCGCAAAGCCGGTACTCTGCTGACCGACCGCTTCTCCATGATGCGTTATCACTGCACCGATACGTTGCCTTTCGCCGTGCGTGATTCGCTGAATAAAGCGGCTGCTCTGCGTACCGACTCCATCCGCCGGGCAGAAGAGAAACCTGAGCAGACGAAGGTGGAACAGCCTGTGCGGGAAGAACGGAAAGAACAGCAGAACATGCGTCAGATCAATCAGCGCCGTCGCCAGCAGCAACGGGCCCAGTAAGCTGCGGTAGGCTGGCACATATAAATGGCAGTTTGCATATGAAACGATTTGCTTCTCACTATATATGGATTCCCGGAAGGGGGTATCTCAAGCAGCATGCAGTAGAAACGGACAGCAGCGGGAGAGCCGTCCGCCTGTTTCCCCTTACGGAGGAAATTGAGTCGGTGGAATGGCTGCCCGGCGTGATTGCTTTGCTTTCGGAAGAGGAAGCAGCGGAGATCAGCGGCTGCCAGGCAGAAGAAATAAAAAACACCGGAATGTTTGCAAAGAACCTTCCGGTGTACTCTATGAGTCTAGCAGACGAATGCCGCTACCCCTATCTCTTTTATCCGTTTGATTTTACTTCCATGCAGCCTGTCGCCGGAACTCGGCACAGATTACTGCGGTAGCAATGGCTACATTCAGTGATTCCGATGTTTCCTGACCCTGCGGATAGTTGGGAATATACAGTTTGCGGTTGATCAGCGATTCCACTTCCTTTCCAATCCCTTTGCCTTCGTTGCCCATCACAATGAGCCCGTTTTCCGACAACGGCTGCTCATACATGTTTTTCCCGTCGAGGAAGGTGCCGAACACCGGTACCTCACCCAGTGAGCGGATGAAGTCGGGTAGGGAAGTGTAGTGCACTTTTACGCGGGCAATGCCTCCCATCGTGGCCTGCACCGTCTTGGGGTTGTACACATCCACCGTGTTGTGCGAACAGATGATGTGCTCAATGCCAAACCAGTCGGCCAGGCGGATGATAGTGCCCAAGTTGCCCGGATCCTGCACATCGTCGAGCGCCAGGCACAGCGAACGGCTCACCACTTCCGGGTTCAGTTCGTAACAAGGCTGCTCGAAGACAGCCAATACCTGTTGCGGCGTTTTCAGCAGGCTGGCTCTTGAGAGGTCGTCCTGCGAAACTTCAATGACCTCATCGGCCTGTATATGTCCGTTTTTCTCCAGCCAGGCAGCGGTAGCAACCAGGAAGCGGCAAGGAAAACGACCCAGCAAGTCGCCTACCAGTTTGGGACCTTCGGCCAGAAACACACGTTCTTCTTTCCGTACTTTTTTCTGCTCCAGCGAGTGGATGAATTTTATCTTATTTTTGCTTAGCGATATCATACAATCAAACTTTATCTTGCAAAGCTAAGAAGATAATTCCAATCTCCCTTTACTTTCTTCTCTTTTTCTTAAATTATTTTTCCCGTCTGAAAATATCATCTATCTTTGTATTTGCATTTTATGCTATCGATGTAAAAAACCGCATGAAGAAATATTTTCATTTACTGATTGTTTCCGCCGTCCTTTCTGCACTTGCTTCGTGTTCTGCCACCAAGTATGTGCCGGACGGTTCGTACCTGCTGGATGAGATCAAAATCCGCACAGACAACAAGGCCGTCCGCCCTTCCGCCTTGCGCATGTATGTCCGCCAGAATCCCAATGCCAAGTGGTTCAGCCTGATCAAGACACAGCTTTATGTGTACAATCTTTCCGGTCGCGATTCTACCCGCTGGGGCAACAAGTTTCTCCGCCGCATCGGTGATGCACCGGTGATTTACAACGAAGAGGAAGCGAAGCGTTCGGAAGAGGAAATCCGGAAGGCCGTGCAGAACATGGGATACATGGCTGCATCCGTGCAGCGTTCGGTGAAAACCAAGAAGAAAAAGCTGAAACTGTATTTTGATGTAACCACCGACAAACCGTATGTGGTCCATTCCCTTCGGTACGATATTCCCGACAAGCGCATCGCTCACATCATCCGTCAGGATTCCGCTCACAGCCTGCTGAAGGAAGGCATGTATTTTGATGTCAACGCCCTGGATGCCGACCGCCAGCGGATCACCGAGCAGCTGCTGAACAACGGCTACTATAAATTCAACAAAGATTATATCGGCTATATTGCCGATACGGTGCGCAACACCTACAATGTGGGCCTCACCCAGTGTCTGCACCCTTACCGCAGGCATGCCGATGATTCGGTCGCGGCGCATCCCCGCTATTGGATCAACAAGATTCATTTCATTACCGACTATGACATGCTGCGCTCTTCGGCCATGGGGAGTGTGGATGTGAATGACTCCATCCACTACAAAGGGCATTCCATCTTTTACAAGGACAAACTCTACCTGCGCCCCAAAGTGCTCACGAGCAACCTCCGCATCCAGTCGGGTGATTTGTATAACGAAAACAAGGTGCAGCAGACTTATTCCAACTTCGGACGTCTGTCGGCTCTGAAATATACGAATATCCGCTTTGTGGAGACGCAGGTGGGCGATTCTGCCAAACTGGACTGCTATGTGCTGCTGACGAAAAGCAAGCACAATTCCATTGCCTTTGAGGTGGAGGGCACCAACTCGGCCGGAGACCTGGGAGCTGCTGCTTCTGTATCCTTTCAGAACCGCAACCTTTTCCGCGGCTCGGAGACATTCATGGTGAAGCTCCGCGGTGCCTACGAGGTGATTTCGGGGTTGCAGTCGGGCTATTCGCACAACAACTATACGGAGTTCGGGGTAGAATCGAGCATCAATTTCCCCCATTTTTTATTTCCTTTCCTGTCGGCTGACTATAAGCAGAAAATACGGGCCACGACCGAATTCGGTCTCCAGTACAACTATCAGATGCGACCGGAGTTCCTGCGTACGATGGCATCGGCCAACTGGAGCTACAAGTGGACCAAGCGGCAGAGAATCCAGCACCGCATCGACCTTATCAACATCGGTTTCCTCTATCTGCCCAGCATTTCCGAACGCTTTAAGGAAGATTATATCAACAAGGGACAGAACCAGGTGCTGCAGTACAACTATCAGGACCGCCTGATTATTAACATGGGATATAGCTTCCACTACAACAGCGTGGGGGGAGCAGTTGTCAACAATACGATTGCTTCCAATTCATACTCCATCCGCTTCAATCTGGAATCGGCAGGAAATATCATGTATGCCCTTTCCAAGGCGGCGGATATACGCAAGAACAGCAACGGCGAATATGCCATCTTGGGCATTCCCTATGCCCAGTATGTGAAGACCGAGTTTGACTTTGCGCAGAACATCCGCATTGACCGCCGTAATTCGCTTGCTTTCCACCTGGGACTCGGTGTGGCGGTGCCCTACGGCAATGCCAAGACCATTCCTTTTGAAAAACAGTATTTCTCGGGTGGTGCCAACAGCGTGCGCGGATGGTCGGTCCGTGACTTGGGACCGGGCTGTTTCCCGGGCAACGGAAACCTGCTCGACCAGTCGGGTGACATCAAACTGGATGCCAGTGTGGAATACCGCAGCAAGCTGTTCTGGAAATTTCAAGGAGCTGTCTTTGTGGACGCCGGCAACATCTGGACCATCCGCAGCTATGCCAACCAGCCCGGCGGTGTGTTTGAGTTTGATAAATTCTATAAACAGATTGCTGTGTCGTACGGCCTGGGCCTTCGTCTCGACCTGGACTTCTTCATTCTCCGTTTCGACGGCGGTATGAAAGCCATCAATCCGGCCTATACCACCAAGCGCGAACATTTCCCCATTCTCCATCCCAAGTTCAAGCGCGACTTTGCCTTCCATTTTGCGGTGGGCTATCCGTTCTGACCGTGCCCTTTCAGTCTGTGCTGCCTCTACGAAAAAAGGTTGTGTACGCCGGGAGATTTCCCTTTGTACACAACCTTTACGAACGAAAAAAAGAAAGGTTTTTATTTTACGTATTCCTTCAGCTGTTGCAAGATTCGGTCGCCCCGGAGGTCGCGGTCGATGATGACCCCGTCCGGATTAATCACGAACGATGCCGGAATACCCGATACGTTATAGTCTTTGGCAATCGGACTATGACGCATCCCTTTCAGATCAGAGAGATTTAGCCAGGTTATATTTTGTTTCTTCACGTCTTGTTCCCAGCGTTCCCGCTTGTCGTCCATCATCAGCGTGATGAACACGATGTTCTTGTCCTTCAGAGCCTCGATGGCCTTGCGGATGTAGGGAATAATAATCGTATACATAATAGGCAGCTACTTTGCTTTCGGCATAGCCCGGCAAGTCCAAAATGTAGTCATAGATGCGTTCATATTCGGCATGAGCCGGCGAGCCCGTCACCCGGAGCGAACGCAGGTTGTCGCCCTTCACCTCGATGCGGGGTGAGTTGTCGAGGAAAATGCTGAATGAACCCAGGAAATCTTCATTTTCCGAGCGGAGCGCATAGGCCACCAGCGCACGGTAGAACAAGCGGTAAAGCATTTGATAAGCATTGTGCTCCTGACGATTCAACGCTTTGACAAAAGCCTCTTCGTTCAGTTTTATGGTTGTTTTGCTGTGCATTTGACAGGTAAATATAGTATTTAATATTGAAACCGCCATAAAAAAAGGTTTTCAAATGTCATTCTGTGCACAAATGAGCAGCCAAAACAATCCGCGGGGCCAGTTACGGAGCCGTCAGCGGGAAGAAAAAGGCCCCAATAGCCGATGGTGCCGGCCCGGTGTGGAGCGTTTTGTGTTATTTTTCCGTTTAAATAAGGGGCGAATCATGCATTTTTGTTATTTTTGCAGTCTAATTAAAAAAACGAGTGGAAACTTTAAAACAAAAGATATAATGGCAAAAGAACTGAAAGACCTTACCAAACGTAGCGAAAACTATTCGCAATGGTACAACGATTTGGTGGTAAAAGCTGATTTGGCAGAGCAGTCTGCCGTACGCGGATGTATGGTGATTAAGCCTTACGGATACGCAATCTGGGAGAAAATGCAACGTCAGTTGGACGATATGTTTAAAGAAACAGGACACGTCAACGCATATTTCCCCTTGTTGATCCCGAAATCGTTCCTTAGCCGTGAAGCCGAACACGTGGAAGGCTTTGCGAAAGAATGTGCTGTCGTGACTCACTACCGTCTGAAAAATGCAGAAGACGGCTCAGGTGTGGTAGTAGACCCGGCTGCGAAACTGGAAGAAGAGCTGATTATCCGTCCTACGTCAGAAACAATTATCTGGAACACGTATAAGAACTGGATTCAATCTTACCGCGACCTTCCTATTCTGTGTAACCAATGGGCCAACGTATTCCGTTGGGAAATGCGTACCCGCCTGTTCCTGCGTACAGCCGAATTCCTGTGGCAGGAAGGCCACACAGCTCATGCTACACGTGAAGAAGCGGAAGCAGAAGCTATCAAGATGCTGAATGTGTATAGCAGCTTCGCTGAAAAATACATGGCAGTGCCGGTAGTTAAGGGTGTGAAGTCGGCCAACGAGCGTTTTGCCGGCGCACTGGATACCTACACTATTGAAGCTATGATGCAAGACGGTAAGGCTTTGCAGAGCGGTACTTCTCACTTCCTCGGACAGAACTTTGCCAAGGCGTTTGATGTGCAGTTTGTCAACAAAGAAAACAAGCTGGAATATGTATGGGCTACATCATGGGGCGTTTCTACCCGTCTGATGGGTGCACTCATCATGACTCACTCTGATGACAACGGTCTGGTATTGCCGCCGCATCTGGCACCTATCCAAGTGGTGATTGTTCCTATCTACAAGAACGACGAACAGCTGAAGCTGATTGATGCCAAGGTAGAAGGTATCGTGGCTAAGCTGAAGGCATTGGGCATTTCAGTGAAGTATGACAACGCCGACAACAAGCGTCCGGGCTTCAAGTTTGCCGATTATGAGCTGAAGGGTGTTCCTGTACGTCTGGTGATGGGCGGACGCGACCTCGAAAACAACACGATGGAAGTGATGCGCCGTGATACCCTTGAAAAAGAGACAGTAACCTGCGACGGCATTGAGACATACGTGCAGAATCTGCTGGAAGAGATCCAGGCCAACATTTACAAGAAGGCATTGGACTACCGCAACTCCAAGATTACGACTGTTGATACTTACGAAGAATTCAAGGAAAAAATTGAAGAAGGCGGTTTCATCCTGGCTCACTGGGACGGTACGCCTGAAACAGAAGAAAAGATTAAGGAAGAAACCAAGGCTACTATCCGCTGTATCCCGTTCGATTCACTCGTTGCGGGCGACAAGGAACCGGGTAAATGTATGGTTACCGGCAAACCCTCTGCTTGCCGCGTGTTGTTTGCACGTTCTTATTAATATAAGCTTTCCGGTGAGGATACAATAGCTATCGTCTGCCGATTGTTTATCTATTCAATAAAGGAAGGTCGAAAACAGATGAAAGTTTTCGGCCTTTTTGCTTTCTATTTCAGATTTATTTCAAAAATAAGCCTTTTCTTTGTATGTTGAAGAAAAACAGAGAGGAGCCAGTATGAAGATATTAATAGTAGAAGACGAACCCTCTTTGAGGGAATTGATTCAGTGTTCGCTTGAAAAGGAGCGCTATGTAGTAGAGACGGCTGCCGACTTCCACACAGCCTTGCGCAAGATAGAAGATTACGAATACGATTGCATACTCTTGGACATCATGCTGCCCGATGGCAGCGGACTTGATCTGCTCGAACGCGTGAAAGCACTTCACAAAAGAGAAAACGTCATCATCCTTTCGGCCAAAGATTCGATCGAAGACAAGGTGCTCGGACTGGAACTGGGAGCAGACGACTATCTGCCCAAGCCTTTCCACCTGGTGGAACTCAATGCCCGCATCAAGAGTGTGCTGCGTCGCAATCACCAAGCCGGTGAACTGGATATCCGTCAGGGCAACGTCCGCATTGTGCCCGACCAGTTTCGCGTATATGTGGATGACAAGGAACTGGAACTCAACCGGAAAGAGTATGATATCCTGCTCTATTTCATCAACCGTCCCGGTCGCCTGATTAATAAGCATGTAATGGCCGAAGCCGTGTGGGGCGATCACATCGACCAGGTAGACAATTATGATTTTATTTATGCGCAGATCAAGAACCTGCGGAAAAAACTCAAAGATGCGGGTGCCTGTATCGAAATAAAGGCCGTCTACGGATTGGGATACAAACTGATAGCCGAATAGCAATGACCTAGCCGAACAACAATGATTTAACCGAACAATAATGATATAACTGTTCTCACCGCCTATGAAACTGATTTATTACACCCTGCTTCGTATTTCTATCGCCCTCACCTTGGTTTTAGGCATATGGGCTACCTTCTTTTATATGACCATGATAGATGAGGTGAATGACGAAGTGGATGATTCGCTGGAAGACTATTCGGAAGACATCATCATCCGGGCACTGGCTGGAGAGGAACTTCCCTCCAAGGAAAGCGGCTCCAACAATCAGTATTATATGGTAGAAGTCACCGAGGAATATGCCCGCAGCCGGAAGGATATCCAGTATAAGGATTCCATGGTTTATCTGGAGCAGAAGCGCGAAACCGAACCGGCCCGCATCCTGACTACTCTCTTCAAAGACGGTGAAGGACGCTATCACGAACTCACGGTTTCCATTCCTACCATCGAAAAGAAAGACCTGAAAGATGCCATTCTGATCTGGAGTATCCTGCTCTATGCCACCTTGCTGCTGAGCATCATCCTGATTTCAGTGTGGCTGTTCTACCGCAACATGCGTCCGCTGTATGTACTGCTCCATTGGCTCGACAGCCTGCAGACGGGCAAACCCGGACAGCCGCTGCAGAACGATACCAAAATCAGTGAATTTAAGAAGCTGAACGAAGCGGCCGTGCGGTATACCGACCGGATGGAGCAGCTGTTTGAGCAGCAGAAACAGTTCATTGGCAATGCTTCTCACGAAATACAGACTCCGCTGGCCATCTGCCTGGGCCGGTTGGAGATGCTGATGGAAGATGAATCCTTGTCCGAATCGCAGCTGGAAGAGCTGGTGAAGACCCAGCACACCCTGGAATATATCACCAAACTGAATAAATCACTGCTGCTGCTCACCAAGATAGACAACGGACAGTTTGCCGACACCAAGCAGCTGGTGCTCAACCCCCTCGTCAGACAGTATGCCGCAGACTACGAAGAAGTGTACAGCTACCGGTGCATCCGCGTCAGCATGGAAGAGAAGGGGACATTCGAACTGACCATGAACGAATCGCTGGCCATCTCCCTCATCACCAATCTGCTGAAAAATGCCTTTGTGCACAATGTAGACGGAGGACACATCTCCATCACCATCACTTCCACCAGCATCCAGTTCCGCAACACCGGCATCCAGCATCCGCTCGATTCAGCGCATATATTCACCCGCTTCTATCAAGGTACCAAGAAAGAAGGCTCCACAGGACTGGGATTGGCCATTGCCGACTCCATCTGCCGCATGCAGCATTTGAGTTTGTGCTACCGCTATCTGGAGGGCGAGCATTGCTTTGAGATAGGGCGGTAGGGGACCGCAAATCACGGTGTCCATAATGCGGTGAGCGATGCACAAACCCGCTTTGGGAGAAAACTTTTTTCATTTTGGCTTGTTTTTAGTGTAAAATTACCGGGAATTCCCAAATCTTTTCAGATTCCGCCCTTAGTTTTGCGGTATAAATTATTGATTGAAACGAAATACTAACTAAAAAATGACGATTATGAAAAAATTATTATTCTTACTTGTATGCTTGTTTACCATGCAGACCGTGGTACGTGCCGATGACGATAAACCCATCGAAGTGTCTCAGATGCCGCAGATAGCCCAGACTTTCATCAAGCAGCATTTTGCCGACCGCAAGATTGCTCTGTCGAAAATGGAGAGCGATTTCTTCCAGAAGAGCTACGAAGTGATTTTCACCGACGGCGATAAGGTGGACTTCGACAAGAAAGGCAACTGGACTGAAGTGAACTGCAAGCACAGTTCTGTGCCCGTGGCCGTGATTCCCGCACCGATTCTTACTTACGTGAAAAAGACTTATGCCGATACGAAAGTGCTGAAAATAGAACGTGATGACAAGGACTACGAAGTGGCTCTTTCCAATCGCATGGAACTGAAATTTGATACACAATTTAAACTGATAGACATCGAGAAGTAACCCTTAAACAATGACTCTTATGAAGACAAAGATTTTTACATTGCTGCTCGCTTTGTGTGCAGCCTGCTGTTTCCAAAGTTGTGACAACGACGACGATAATACGGTGAAAGTGCCCGCCGAACTGCAAAAAACATTCGAAGCCCAGTATCCGCATGCTTCCGATGTGAAGTGGGAAACCAGAAACGGATACTACAAAGCCGAGTTCTACGACGGACAAAAAGCATCGGCTTGGTATACCACAGGAGGAGATTGGCGGCTTACCGAGACCGACATCCCGAGAGGCGTTCTTCCGCAGGCAGTTGCTGCAGCATTCAACCAAAGCGAATACGCCTCAGCTCCCTGGCAATTCGATGAAGCGAAGAAGCTCGACCGTCCCGGCTTTGAAACCGTGTATGTCATTGAAGTGGAACAGGGAAACAAAGAAATGGACCTGTACTACACTCCTGCAGGTGCTTTGATAAAATGTGTGGAAGATGTAGACGGTGACCGCGATGACGATTTTCTGCCGACCACACCGCTCACGGAAACGATGAAAAAACTGCTCAGTGAGAAATACCCCAAAGCCCAGATTGCAGAGGTAGACAAGGTGGATTCCGGCATCTATAAAGGCTACACCGAAGTGGATATTGTTGACGGAAACCAGGTGAGAGAAGTCCTGTTTGACGCAAAGGGACAATGGGTTCTGACTGCGACAGATGTGCTCTACAGCGCCGTGCCTGAGCCTGTGAAAGAGTACATCAGCCGCACCTATCCCGGTAAGGAAATCGACAGAGAAGCTGAATACGTGGAGAAAGCTGACGGCACGACCTATTACCTCATCGAAGTGGAGATGGACAATGATCGCGACCTCGAAGTGAAAGTATCTCCTCAAGGCGTAGAAATCAAATAAGACACCTGCCGTATCGGCAGAGATACAGTCCCCGAAAGAAAGAGGGCGGATGGCAGTTAAGCCATCCGCCCTCTTTGCTATCATACCTAGTAGCCAGGTTGTCATGCGGTCGTTGATGATCGGTTGAATCTGTGTTGGTGATGAAAATAATCTGATTCACAAATAATTTCTTCCTTAAACGGATGTTTTATCGAAGAAAAAACTAACTTTGTGGGTAACAGGCTGGAAGCACCAACTTTTTCAAAGGAAAAGTATCTTTGAATAGATGATTCGAAATGTATCACTTTAATATCTAATAAAATGAAAAAAGTAACATTGAAAGATGTTTGTTGGGTAGCTTTGATAAACATTGGCGTATTAGCATTGGCTGTCTATGTTTGGATTTCATACAATCACAGACAAAAAATATTCAATAGTGAGGAACCAATACAGAATTATTCGGTACTGAAGATTAATTGCGGAGGCAGAAGAATGTCATCATCCATAGTCATAGAGTACAATGGTAAGCAATATCATGTAGGAGTTGCCAGAAATAAATGCAAGCCATTTGAACCTCAAAAAATCAAATTCTTTTATGACAGAGAAAAAGATGAAGTTTATGAAGAAAGTGGGCTAGTAAAAAGACATGTAGTATTTTATTTTATTTTTTATTTATGCTCATGTATATGGTTATTTGTCACAATATGGAAAAGAAATAAGGACAAAAGAATCATAATTAATGCTCATATGAAAAGTAAACAGCAAATTTTCTTTTTAACTAAGTCGGACATTATCAAGATGATGTCCAAGGTAGAAAAAAGGATTCCAATAGAATATGTTCTGATGGGAACTTTTACTAATGAAATGGTAAGAAAAGAAAACAGCATATCTAAGTTCACAGAACTCGGTCACACCAATTATGCCAACTGGATATCAATGGACAACAGATATATGGTTCAACCACTAAATAGCAAGGTGAATAATAGAATTGTAAAGCAGAAAGATGGTTCATTTCATTACATAATCGAGCTTTCATCCAATCCTGACGGTGTCGAGTTAAGTACAGGAGGAATATATCAAAAAGCTGAAAAAGTTTTAATAGCTGGTCGTATAGCTTATTTTGCAGATAGTTCAGAAGAATCGAAAGCAATCTATAAAGAAATAATGAAGGCCATGAATGAA
>Shorty_p1__coassemble_1054_pt1 | contig 56519 bp, 34 predicted proteins | sample Shorty_p1__metabat2_high_PE_031 | metagenome-assembled genome bin Shorty_p1 | reverse complement strand
AAATCGCGCTCACCTTGCAGAATTTACATTCAAGCAAGGGAGCGCGACAATTACCCTAAATTTATGATTTTACCTTAGGTCAGCACCTATTTACCAACCCGGATTTTGGTCACCCTTCAAGTTCGGGTTCATATACATTTCATCTTGCGGAATCGGCCACAGATAATCTTTCTTTGCAATCACACGTGTTACAAATTTCTTTCCGTCAATGAAATGGCAATCACCAGCCACTTCTTCCAGCAAGCCCCAACGTCTCATATCACTGAAACTCCAGCCTTCGGCTGCCAGTTCCACCTGACGTTCGTGACGGATACGAGCAAATACTTCTTCTTTTGTAGTAGCCTTCATCCATTCATCACCATTATTGATATGTGGCATCTTCACGCTCTCACGATCACGCACTTTATTGATGTATTCCACAGCTTTAGTTTGACCATTAGGAAGCTCATTCCAACATTCAGCCAACATCAGGTAAACGTCTGCCAAACGGATCAACGGGAAGTTGATCGGTGTATGTTCACGGTTGGTAATAGCATCATCCATATTGGCTTCCGGCACAAATTTTCTCCACAGATAGCATTGTACATTTTTAGCTGTTTGAATCAGACCGTTTTTAACTTGAGCTTGAGCCTGACTTGCCAGCAAGGCAAATTCCACTTCATGCGGCTGATTCTTAAACCAACCATTATACTTAGTATAAGGAAGAATAATAGAAGCTTTCATACGGGGGTCACGATTTTCATACATATCCCACAACTTCTGTACGTTTGCCGGACGCTTATCAAGTTTACCGCCCTTCAGAGTTGCATACAGGAATGCTTGTCTCTTTTTCAAGTCAGTTGTATAACCCGGACAAAGCGTTTCCCAATCAAACTTCTTACCGTCCTTACATTCATAGCTGTCGACCAAACGATTGGAAGCCATACAGTTGTTCCAGCAAGAACCGAAAGTAGCACGGTTACCCAAATAGAATGCCAAAGGCATACCAAAGTCCTGACCTACACCACCGATGTTCTGAATAGCAAAGATATTCTCGCTGCTTTCATCACCGCCCGGTTGGAACAAGCCTCCGTAATCGGGATACAATTCCATCTTACCATAACGAGCAGTATTGGTAATCAACGCTGTAAAACAGTCTTTTGCCTCTGCATACTTCTTGTTGTACAATAACACTTTGCCTTTCAAAGCCTGAGCAGCAGCCTTTGTTGCACGTCCCTTGTTTTCCTTATTCCATTCAGTAGGAAGTTTTTCTTCAGCATATGTCAAGTCCGCAAGCACATAGCCACGCACTTCATCCACACTGCTGCGAGGCTTTTTCATATTCATAAATTCCTGCGCAACAATAGTCGATTCATCGTAATAAGGCACACCGCCGAAGAAGTCGGTCAAAGTGAAGTAGTACAATGCACGCAAGAAACGAGCTTCACCTTTGTACTGTTCCTTCAACTCGTCGCTCATGGCACATTTATCTACATTTTGCAGTACAATGTTGGCACGTGTCACACCTTCATAAAGTTGTTTGAATTTGTTTGACACAACTCCGTCGGAAGCAGAATAAGCACCTTGCACTACAGGGCCATAGCCACCAGTATCAAAACCTACACCCACGAAACCAAGGCAATCCAATCCCGGCTGAAGACCAAAGGCATAGTTACTACGCAACTGGCTGTACACACCCATCATCGCCTGATCGGCATGAGACTGTGTCTTGAAGAAAGTTTCAACAGCCAATTTATCTTCTGGAAACACATCCAGATCATAGCAGCTTGTTGTCAAGAAGAGTGAAGCTGCCATTGTAATATAGAGTTTATATTTTTTCATCATATTCTTTATCTGTATTAGAAGCTAAGATTAATACCAAATACTACATTCTTCATAGCCGGATAAGCTACAGAGCCTCCCATTTCCGGATCGAATCCACGGAAAGAAGTAAAGGTGAAGAAGTTTTCCAAGCTACCATAGAAACGCAAACGTTCCAATGAAATTTTCTTTGTCCACTTAGAGGGCAACGTGTAACCCAACTGGATATTGCGAATCTTCAAGAAAGCCAAGTTTTCCATATAGAAGTCACTTTCAGCCATGTTGAATTTAGCCTTTTCTGTTTCCAGCAAGCGAGGGTAAGAAGCGTCTGTTCTGCCTTCATACCAACGTCCTTCAGCCACTTCCTTATTCAGCTGATATCCCAAACGTACAAAAGACACATTAGCCAAATCGTCTCTCCAGTAAATTTTAGCACCGGCCTGACCTTGCATCAACATAGCAAAATCAATGCCTTTCCAAGAAGCTGTGAGGTTCAAACCAAACTGGAATTTCGCATTGGCACCATCGCTGGCAATGTAGCGGTCATCATCATCAATCACACCGTTACCATCCAAGTCGCTGTAAAGCAAGTCACCCATTTCCGGTTTACGTCCGAAGTATTTGAATGCATCCGGATTTTTCTCCAGCATATCATTTACGATAGCCATATCTGCTTCTGTCTGGATAATGCGGTCACAATGGAACACATACTGAGAATTGATGGAATGACCTTCCCAAATGATATTGGCACCACTTTTGGAAATTCCCCCTTTATCTTTTCCTTTAAACTTAGTCACTTCATTAGTCACATAAGTAAAGTTACCGTTTACACCATATTCAAAGTCACCGATCTTATCTTGCCAGCCCAAAGTCAATTCAACACCTTGGTTCAATACTTCCGCACTGTTTTGCTTAGGAATAGAAGCTGTACCGTGAACATTCGGTGCCGGAAGATTAATCAAAATATCCTTTGTGTTTTTGCGGAAATAATCTACCGTACCTGTCAGGCGATTATTTAAGAAGCCGAAGTCTACACCGACGTTAGTCATGTAAGTAGCTTCCCAAGACAAACCTGCATTAGCAATCGCAGCCTGAGCCACACCCGACATCAACTGATTATTCAATGTATAGTGATACTTAGCCGACAACAAGCTGAGTGCATCGTAGTTACCCACTGAGTTGTTACCCAACGAACCGTAAGAAAGACGAAGTTTCAAGCTGCTCAATCCTTTATCCAACAGTTTCTGCATGAAAGGTTCCTGATCAATACGCCAAGCGAAAGAAGCAGAAGGGAAATAACCGGTACGGTTGTCTTTCAAGAAACGAGAAGACTGGTCAGCACGCAAGTTCAACTCAAGCAAGTATTTCTGTTCCCAATCCAAATTGACACGGCCGAAGAAAGAGCGCATTGCCCATTCTGAACTTGAACCCGAAGCATTGGCATCACCGATAGCACCGCTCAATTCATTCAAGTCAATATCAATCAAATCCTTTTTGGAAGCAGAGAAATTATGAGAACGATACATTTCCTGGCTGGCACCCAACATGGCATTGATACCCAATTTATCTTGAAGCAAACGAGTTTCATAACGAGCCACTACGTCATTGAAGAAGCGTTCAATCTTACCATCATATTGAGAAATGCTGGTCTGTTTCAACGTAGAAGTAGAAGTTTCTGTTCTAAAGTTCCAGATATCCGGGAAAATAGGTTTCGACTTTCTTTCTTCGTCTACAAATTCGTATGAATAAGAAGCAGTCAAAGTAAATCCTTTAAACGGCTTTAAAGTACCCACAAAACGGCTACGCATATTCGTCTTATGTACATTACCTTCAACCGAATTCAAACGAAGCAACGGGTTGTTATTGGCCGACTGACTACTATCTTCCGGGTTGTTCACATCACCGAAGCGACCGTCGGGAGCACGGAACACCATACCCGGAGTGGTAGCTGTAGCAAACTTAAAGACATTATCCACTGTAGAATCATCCTTAAATTTAGCAGCCGGATCCATATTTGACAAATAACCGCTCAACTGAGCCGAAATGTTCAACCATTCTTTTACGTCAGCCGAAACATTGAAACGGGCATTGTATTTTTCAAAACCGGTGTTGTCCATGACTCCCGGGTTCTTCTGATAACCGAAAGAAGAATAGAATTTGATCTTTTCGCTACCACCGCTCATTGAAACCACGTGGTTGTGAGCTACCGAATTCTTAAATGTTTCCTCCAACCAGTTGGTATTCGGATATTTCAACGGATTCTGACCAGCATCATCACGCCATTCCTTAATAGATCCGGCAGAAAATGGTTCAGCCAATCCAGCTCTTCTATGACCTTCGTTAATCAACTCCATGTAATCGGCATAATTGGAAACCGGCTGCATGTGATCTGGAATGGTCTTTGAAGTGCAAGAAATATAACCATTGTAATCAATGCGGAGATTACCAGCCTTACCCGATTTCGTTGTAATCAAGATAACACCGTTGGCAGCACGAGAACCGTAGATAGAAGAGGAAGCAGCATCCTTCAAGATAGAGATCGATTCGATATCCTGGGGATTGACCGTATTGATACCCGCTTCAGCACCGTCGATGATTACAAGCGGAGCAGAGTTATTCAATGTACCTTGACCTCTGACCTTGATAGCGGCATTATCGTTACCCGGCTGATTGCTTGAACTCATTACGCTCACACCGGCAGCCACACCCGCCAACGCTTGAGAAACATTGGTAATCGGACGGCTTTCGGTAATTTCGCTCACGTTAACAGCACTTACCGAACCAGACATATTCACCTTTTTCTGCGTACCGTAACCCACTACGACTACTTCTTCCAAGGTTTCAGAATCTTCTTTCAATGTCACATTTACCGTTGTCGTGCTCTTTGTTACCTGGATTTCCTGAGTCAGGTAACCAATGTAAGAGATTTGCAAAACTGCATCCGCAGGAACTTCGAGAGAGAATTTTCCGTCCATGTCTGTAATGGTACCGATGGTAGTACCTTTCACAATGACGTTTGCACCAATCACAGGACCGTACTGGTCGGAAATAACACCAGTCACCACTTTGTTTTGTAGAATGCTTTCTATTGCATCTTTATGGGGAGTCTGACTTTGCACGTCATTAGCCCATACCGAACAAGTAGAAGCTAAAATCAAAGATGCCCCAAAGGCAACTTTTCTCGGAAGAGAAATCGGATTTTGCTTTTTTCTCATCATTAATTAACAATTAAGGTTAAACTAATATAGTTATAGAATTTTTTTCTTCTGTCTGATTGCAAATTTGCCCGGTTGCCTTTCGGAAACCATCAGAAGCCTGTTCGTTTGGATAATTATGACCCTTTTTACTTCTCAAATTTACAATTTCTTTTCATTATGAAAGAAGATTCCCCTCCAAGTTTTGCCTCATTCTTCTCAGGCAGTGCTTTTCACAGCTTCTTTCAATCGAATAATTATGTTAAAACCAAGCGGTTCTATTTGTATCAATCACAATAAAAACACGCTGAATCCCAACAAGATTTGATTCACAAAAGCAGAACTTATTACTTTAATGAAACTTAATCTTTTGCTAAGATAGTTACAAAACGTTATAACGCGAGTATAGTATATTCCATTAAATAGGCTATTTTTGTCCAAAATCGGTAAATTAACAAAAGATACACCTGGAAATGTACGATTTTATACCTTCCATGAACGATTCACACAGGTGAAAGATGGAATTCGGCAGCTTCGAACATCCACTTTCAGCAAATGAATAAATCGGACGATGAAAAGTAAAAGAATATAGTGCCAAGTTATGAAACCTAAAGTGGCAAGTTATGAAACCTAAAGTGGCAAGTTACGGGTCGGAAAGCGGCACTTTACGATCCGAAAAGCATAGCTTTACGGGTCAGAAAGCTATGCTTTTTGAAGCATAAACAGCCCCCTTTGTTAGGGTGAAAACATCCGCTTTGTTATAGTGAAACATCAATTGGGCAGGAACAAACCGCTCCATAAGGAAGAAGAAACAGGGAGAGAACCTTTCACCTTTCACCTGTTAATACTGAAAATGAACCAGTTGGAATGAATCTTTCATAAGTAAGAGAGAAGGATACTTGGTTGGTGGAATTCTTTATCGTATCTTTGACACAGAAAATCACATTTTAAAACAAACAACCATGAAGAAACAACTACTATCTTGCTGTCTGCTGGCCTTGGGCTGTTCGGCCCTGCAGGCGCAAAGTTTCAAAGAGTGGCAAGATCCGAACATCAACGCGGTGAACCGCTCGCCCATGCACACAAATTATTTTGCCTATGCATCGCCCGAAGAAGCCCAGGCTGGCATCAAGGAGAACTCATCGAATTTCATGACGCTGAACGGAATGTGGAAGTTCAACTGGGTGAAGGATGCCGACGCTCGCCCCACGGACTTTTTCCGCACCAATTTCAATGACAAGGGATGGGCCGACATGCAGGTGCCCGGCATGTGGGAACTCAACGGCTATGGGGACCCGATTTACGTAAACGTGGGATATGCCTGGAGAAGCCAATATAAAAACAACCCGCCGTATGTGCCTACCACAGGCAATCATGTGGGCTCGTACCGCAAGGAGATTGTGGTGCCGGCCGACTGGAAGGGCAAGGAAATCTTTGCTCACTTCGGCTCGGTGACTTCCAACATGTATCTGTGGGTGAACGGCCGTTATGTGGGCTATAGCGAGGACAGCAAGCTGGAGGCTGAATTCAACCTAACCAAGTACCTGAAGCCGGGAAAGAACCTCATTGCTTTCCAGGTGTTCCGCTGGTGTGACGGCACGTATCTCGAAGACCAGGACTTTTTCCGCTTCTCGGGAGTGGGCCGCGACTGCTATCTGTATGCCCGCGACAAGAAATATATGCAGGACATTCGGGTGACACCCGACTTGGACAGCCAATATAAAGATGGTACACTGGCCGTAGAGGTGAATTTGAAAGGCAGTGGCATTGTGGACTTTACGCTGAAAGATGCACAGGGAAAAGAGGTGGCTGCTGCCCACCTGAAAGGTTCGGGCAAGCTGAACACGCTGCTGCAAGTGGCCAACCCGGCTAAATGGACGGCCGAAACGCCTCACTTGTACACGCTGACAGCCACACTGAAGAACGGCAACGAAACGGTGGAGGTGATTCCGCTGAAAGTGGGCTTCCGCAAAATTGAACTGAAGGGTGCGCAAGTACTGGTCAACGGTCAGCCGGTGCTCTTTAAGGGAGCCGACCGCCACGAAATGGATCCGGACGGAGGCTATGTGGTTTCACTGGACCGCATGATTCAGGATATCAAAATAATGAAACAGCTCAATATCAATGCTGTGCGCACGTGTCACTACCCCGACGACAACCGCTGGTATGACCTCTGCGACCAGTATGGTCTGTATGTGGTAGCGGAAACAAACATTGAATCGCACGGTATGGGCTACGAGGAACTGACGCTGGCGAAGAACCCGATGTATGCGAAAGCGCATCTGGAACGCAACCAACGCAACGTGCAGCGCAGCTACAACCACCCGTCGATTATCTTCTGGTCGCTCGGCAACGAGGCGGGCATGGGCCCCAACTTCGAGCAGTGCTACACCTGGATTAAGCAGGAGGACAAGACACGTGCCGTGCAGTACGAACAGGCTGTGACCAACGACTATACAGATGTGTACTGTCCGATGTACCTGGGCTACGAGGGTTGCCGCAAATACTGTGAGGGCGATATCCAGAAACCGCTGATTCAGTGTGAGTATGCACATGCCATGGGCAACTCGCAAGGGGGATTCAAGGAGTATTGGGACCTGGTGCGCAAGTATCCGAAATTCCAAGGCGGCTTTATCTGGGACTTTGTAGACCAGTCTATCCACTGGAAAAACAAGGACGGAGTGGATATCTACGGCTATGGCGGCGACTTCAACAAGTATGATGGCTCCGACAATAACTTCTGTAACAACGGACTCATCAGTCCGGACCGCGTGCCCAACCCGCATGCTTATGAGGTGGCATATTTCTACCAGAATATCTGGACGACTCCGGCCGACTTGCAGAAAGGGGAAATTACCGTCTACAACGAAAACTTCTTCCGCGACTTGTCGGCTTACTACCTGGAATGGAAGGTGCTGGCCGACGGCGAGGTGGTACAGTCGGGATTTGTGAACGACTTGAAGGTGGCTCCGCAACAGAAAGCCACGATTCAACTGCCTATCGACCTAAAGGGAATCTGCCCGTGCAAGGAAGTGCTCCTCAACGTGAGCTACAAGCTGAAAGCGGGAGAAAACCTGCTGGCTCCGGGAACAACCGTTGCCTACGACCAGCTGACACTCCGGGATTATCAGGCTCCGGACATGAAACTGGCCAACCAAAAGACAACGAATGTGGCTGTAAAGGTGCCCACAGTGCAAGTCAATGACACAAGCTATCTGATTGTGAACGGCGAAAACTTCACCATTGAGTTCAACAAGCAGAATGGTTACCTCTGCCGCTACGACGTAAACGGCATGCAGCTGATGGAAGAAGGCAGCATGCTGACACCCAACTTCTGGCGTGCTCCCACCGACAATGATTACGGTGCAGGCTTGCAGAAGAAGTATGCCGTGTGGAAGAATCCGCAGCTGAAACTGACTTCACTGAAACAGGCTATCGAAAACGAACAGGCTGTGATTCGTGCTGAGTATGAAATGAAAGCCACCGGAGCAAAATTGTATCTCACATACACCATCAATAACGAAGGTGCGGTGAAGGTGAACCAGAAAATGGTGGCCGACAAGAGCCAGAAGGTGTCTGACATGTTCCGCTTCGGTATGCAGATGCAATTGCCGCAAACCTTCGATGAAGTGGAATTCTACGGACGCGGACCGGTGGAAAACTATGCGGACCGCAACCACGGGGCGCTGGTGGGCAAATACCGCCAGACAGTGGCCGAACAGTTCTACGCTTACATCCGTCCGCAGGAAAACGGCACCAAGACTGATATCCGCTGGTGGAGACTGCTGAACAGGGGCGGCAACGGGCTGCAGTTTGTAGCCGATGCTCCGTTCTCGGCTTCGGCACTGAACTATACCATCGAATCGCTGGACGACGGGGAAGAAAAAGACCAGCGCCACTCGCAGGAGGTAGCCCCGGTAGACTTTACCAACTTCTGCATTGACAAAGCACAAATGGGATTGGCTTGTGTCAACAGCTGGGGAGCTATTCCGCTGGAAAAATACCGTCTGCCCTACCAAGACTATGATTTTACTTTCATTATGACACCTGTCTATCATAAAATGAAGTAAAAACATAGTTAAAAAAGACGATATCAAAATACAAGAATAACGAATTTAAAGTAATTTTGCAACCGGAAACTAATAGCATGCAGTTAGTTTCCGGTTTTTTATCCTTCAACCTATCGCTATGAAGAACTGCAACAACCTGACAAGCAAACATTTTATAAACAGATAAATAGTAAGTATGAAAAGTAAAGTTGTTTTATTTGCATTTTGCTTAGCCCTTCTGTCGAGTTGCGGCAACAAAAGCAATGACGCCGGGAAAGTGCCTGAGTATGCAGTAGAGGAGTTACAGCCCATCACTGCCAACCTAACCACCACTTATCCTGCTACCATCCGAGGTAAACAAGACGTAGAAATACGCCCTCAAGTATCAGGCTTCATAACCAAGTTGTGTGTAGATGAAGGAGCCACTGTGCGCAAAGGACAAACACTCTTCATCATTGACCCCACTCAATATCAGTCGGCTGCTAACACAGCCAGAGCAGCTGTAGCTACGGCCAAGGCGGCTGTAAGTACGCAGCAAATGACGTTCGACAACAAAAAGGAGTTGAACAAGAAGCAGATTATCAGCGACTATGACTTGTCGATGGCCGAAAATGCCTTGCTGCAGGCCAAAGCACAATTGGCACAGGCACAAGCTCAGCTCACGGCTGCCGAACAGAACTTGTCGTTCACACAGGTGAAAAGCCCGTCGGACGGTGTCATCAACAACATCCCTTATCGTCTGGGTGCCTTGGTGAGCCCGTCTATCCAGACGCCGATGACTACGGTGTCGGAAATCGACGAGGTGTATGTGTATTTCTCCATGACTGAAAAAGAACTGCTTGCCATGACCAAATCGAGCGGCTCACTGAAGGAAGAAATCAGCAAGATGCCGGCCATCAGACTGCAGCTGATTGACGGTACGGAATACGGACTGGAAGGAAAGGTGGATGCTGTAACAGGCGTTATCGACCAGGCTACCGGCTCGGTAAGCATGCGTGCCATTTTCTCCAACAAAGAGCATATCCTCCGCAGCGGTGGTACTGCCAACATCCTGATTCCCTACCACCTGGAAAACATCATCAGCATTCCGCAATCGGCTACGGTAGAAATACAGGACAAGAAATTTGTCTACACCCTGCAGCCCGACAACACACTGAAATATACGGAAATCAGTATTTTCAACCTGGATAACGGCAAAGACTACCTGGTGACTTCCGGTCTGTCTGCCGGTGATAAGATCGTGATTGAAGGCGTTCAGAACCTGAAAAACGGTATGAAGATTACTCCCATCACTCCGGCTCAGAAAGAAGCCAACTACCAGCAGGCTTTGAAAGACCAGAAAGAGGGTAATCTGGCCACTGCTTTCAACTAATGGAAAATCTCGTTGTCAACGAACAGTAAACAGAAATCATGAAATTAGATAACTTTATTAACCGTCCGGTGCTATCTACCGTGATCTCCATCCTGATGGTGATCTTGGGTGTGATTGGATTGGCTACATTGCCTGTCACGCAATATCCGGACATTGCGCCTCCTACCGTACAGGTAAGAGCGATGTATCAAGGAGCCAATGCGCAGACCGTGCTTAACTCGGTCATTGCTCCGCTGGAGGACCAGATTAACGGTGTGGAAAATATGATGTATATGACTTCCAACGCCTCTAACAACGGTTCTGGTGAAATCTCCATTTATTTCAAACAGGGCACCGATCCGGATATGGCGGCTGTCAACGTGCAGAACCGTGTTTCTATGGCACAGGGACTGCTGCCGGCCGAGGTAACCAAGGTGGGTGTGACGACGCAGAAGCGCCAGACTTCCATGTTGATGGTGTTCTCTATCTACGATGAAAGCGACCAGTATGGCATTGAGTTCCTGGAAAACTATGCCAACATCAACCTGGTGCCGGAGGTGAAACGTGTAAACGGTGTGGGTGATGTGATGGTGCTGGGTACCGACTACTCCATGCGTATCTGGCTGAAACCGGATATCATGGCTCAGTATAAGCTGATTCCCAACGACGTTGCAACAGCATTGGCCGAACAGAACATCGAAGCAGCTCCGGGTCAGTTTGGTGAGCGAGGCAACCAGACCTTCCAGTATACCATCCGTTACAAAGGACGTCTGCAAAAACCGGAAGAGTTTGAGAACATCGTCATCAAAGCGCTCGACAACGGAGAGGTGCTCCGCCTGAAAGACATTGCCCAGATTGAACTGGGACGTCTGACGTATTCGTACAACAATATGGTAAACGGCCACAAGGCAGTGAGCTGTATCGTTTACCAGATGGCTGGTACCAATGCGACCCAGACCATCAGCGACATCGAAAAGATGCTGAAAGAATATGAAAGCACGTTGCCTTCGGGTATGAAAATCAACATTGCCCAAAGTGCCAACGACTTCCTTTTCGCCTCTATCCATGAGGTGCTCAAGACATTGATTGAAGCGTTTATCCTTGTATTTATCGTGGTATATATCTTCTTGCAGGATTTCCGCTCTACCTTGATTCCGGCCATTGCCATTCCGGTGGCCCTGATTGCTACTTTCTTCGTATTAAAGCTGATTGGCTTCAGTGTGAACTTGCTGACGCTTTCGGCGATGGTGCTTGCCATTGCGATTGTGGTCGATGACGCCATCGTCGTCGTCGAGGGGGTACACGCCAAGCTGGACCAAGGATACAAGTCGGCCCGTCTGGCTTCTATCGATGCCATGAGAGAACTCGGCGGTGCCATCGTTTCTATTACATTGGTGATGATGTCTGTGTTCGTTCCGGTGAGCTTCATGGGAGGTACGGCCGGTACGTTCTACCGCCAGTTCGGTCTTACCATGGCTATCTCTATCGGATTCTCGGCCTTGAACGCCTTGACCCTGAGTCCGGCCTTGTGTGCCATCTTCCTGAAACCGCACGATGAAAACGGAAAACAGAAGAAGTCGACGTTCATCAGCCGCTTCCACACCTCTTTCAATGCAGCCTACGACAACCTGTTGAAGAAATACAAACAGCAGGTGCTGTTCTTTATCCAGAAGAAGAAATTGTCGTTCGCCATTGTAGCTGCATCCATCGTGCTGCTGGGTATTTTCATGAGCTCCACCCCGACGGGTATGGTGCCCAATGAAGATACGGGTACCATCATGGGTGTGGTAACCCTGCCTCCCGGCACCTCTCAGGAACGTGCTGAAGAAGTGCTTATGCGTGTAGACAGCCTCGTAGCTGCCGACCCTGCAGTGGAATCACGTACGGTGGTGGCCGGCTTCAGCTTCATTGGAGGTACAGGTCCGTCCTACGGTTCGCTCATCATCAAGCTGAAGAACTGGGAAGAACGCTCTACCATGCAGAATGCCAACATTGTGTATATCTCGCTCTACATGCGTGCACAGAAGATTATCAAGGATGCACAGGTGCTGTTCTTCACTCCGCCGATGATTCCGGGTTACTCTGCTTCAAGTGATATTGAAATGAATATGCAGGACAAAACCGGTGGTAGCCTGGACCGCTTCTTCGAGGTAACACAGGACTTCACGGCAACTTTGGAAAAACGTCCGGAAATCAACTCGGCCAAGACTTCGTTCAACCCGCACTTCCCGCAATACATGCTCGATATCGATGCTGCTGCTTGTAAGAAAGCCGGACTCAGCCCGAGCACCATTCTGTCCACAATGCAGGGATACTTCGGAGGTCTGTATGCTTCCAACTTCAACAGCTACGGTAAGATGTACCGTGTGATGATTCAAGCTGACCCGGAAGCAACCAAGAACCTGGAGTCTTTGAAGAGCATCAAGGTGCGCAACGGCAACGAGATGGCACCGATTTCGCAGTTTGTGACAGTCAAGAAGGTGTATGGCCCCGACGTAATCAGCCGTTTCAACCTGTATACTTCCATGAAAGTGATGGTGGCACCGGCTTCCGGCTACACTTCCGGCCAGGCGCTGCAGGCCATTGCAGAAGTATCCAAAGAGAACCTGCCTGCCGGCTTCGGTTACGAGCTCGGTGGTATGGCACGTGAAGAGGCTGAAACCAGCGGTAGCACAACCGGTTTGATTTTCGTACTCTGCTTCGTGTTTGTATACCTCTTGCTGAGTGCCCAGTATGAAAGTTACATCCTGCCGCTGTCGGTACTGCTGTCTATCCCGTTCGGTCTGTTGGGTAGCTTCCTGTTTGTCAACGGTATGAGTGCTCTCGGCAACATCCCTGCCTTGAAGATGATTTTGGGCACCATGTCCAACGACATCTACATGCAGATTGCGTTGATTATGCTGATGGGATTGCTGGCCAAGAATGCCATCTTGATTGTAGAGTTTGCGCTCGACCGCCGCAAGATGGGTATGAGCATCACATGGGCAGCCGTTTTGGGTGCCGGTGCCCGTCTGCGTCCGATTCTGATGACTTCACTGGCCATGATTGTCGGTTTGATTCCGCTGATGCTGGCGTCTGGCGCCGGTGCCAACGGTAACCGCACATTAGGTACTTCTGCCATCGGTGGTATGTTGATTGGTATGATTCTGCAAATCTTCATCGTACCTGCACTCTTTGTGGTCTTCCAATATCTGCAAGAGAAAGTGAAACCGATGGAATGGGAAGATATCGACAACACGGATGCCCAAACAGAAATTGAACAATACGCTAAATAACAAAATCCGATATGAAGAAACAACTTATATATATGGTGTGTGCAACTGCTCTTCTGAGCAGCTGCCACATCTATAAATCGTATGACAGACCCGAAGATATCACAACGGAAGGGTTGTATCGAGATCCGGTTGCAGAGAACGACACGTTAGCTTCGGATACAGCCAACTTCGGCAACCTGCCGTGGAGAGAGGTCTTTACCGACCCGCAGCTGCAGGCACTGATTGACAAAGGGCTGAAACAAAATACGAATCTGCTTTCTGCCATCGAAAGTGTAAAGGCTGCCAAAGCCTCGCTGATGGCTGCCCGATTGGCATACGCTCCGATGCTGGCGCTCTCACCGCAAGGCACCATCAGCAGCTTCGACAAGAATGCCGCGACAAAGGCTTATTCGCTGCCGGTAACGGCCAGCTGGCAAGTCGACCTGTTCGGACAGATTCTGAACTCGAAACGCAATGCGCAGGTCACGCTGAAGCAGACACAGGCTTATCAACAGGCTGTTCAGACACAGGTGATTTCCAACATTGCCAATATGTATTATACCCTGCTGATGCTCGACCGTCAGCTGGCAGTGACGAAAGAGACGGCTGAGGTGCTGAAAAAGAATGCCGAAACCATGGAAGCGATGAAAGAGGCTGCCATGTATGGCATCAACTCTACCGGAGTGGAACAGAGCAAGGCGGCTTATGCGCAGGTGAAAGCCAGCCTCTCAGACATCGAACAGAGCATCCGTGAAACAGAGAATGCCCTGTCTACCTTCCTGGGTGAAGTTCCCCACACAATTCAGCGCAGCACGCTGGATGCACAGGTGCTTCCCACCGATTTGTCGGCAGGTATCCCGTTGCAGTTGCTTTCCAACCGCCCCGATGTAAAGGCAGCCGAAATGGCTTTGGCAAGCTGCTACTACAACACCAACTCGGCACGGGCAGCCTTCTATCCGCAGATTACCCTCAGCGGTTCGGCCGGATGGACCAACAGTGCAGGCGGTATGATTTTCAACCCGGCCAAGCTATTGGCTTCGGCAGTGGGTTCTCTCACGCAGCCCCTGTTCTACCGCGGACAGAACATCGCCCGCCTGAAAGCCGCCAAGGCACAGGAGCAGCAAGCCAAACTCTCCTTCCAGCAGACATTGCTCAATGCCGGAAGTGAGGTAAGCAATGCCTTAAGTTTGTATCAAAAAACCTGCGAAAAAGTGGATTTACGCCGCATGCAGGTAGAATCTGCCCAAAAAGCATCGGAAGATACCAAAGATTTGTTTAAATTAGGCACCTCTACGTATCTGGAAGTGCTGTCAGCTTATCAGGCTTACCTGAGCGCACAGCTTTCACAGGTGGCCGACCGGTTCGACCAGATGCAGGCTGTCATCAGCCTTTATCAGGCACTGGGTGGAGGAAGAGAAGAATAACTTTAAATGTAGTACAAATATGATTAGTCCGTTAGCTTATGTAGATCCCGAAGCCAAATTGGGAAAGAATGTAATTGTTCAGCCCTTTGCCTACATTGAAAAGGGAGTGGAAATCGGGGATGATTGTATCATCATGTCGTTTGCCAGCATCTTGAAAGGCACCCGGATGGGCAAAGGTAACAAAGTGCACCAGCATGCGGTATTGGGAGCAGAGCCCCAGGATTTCCAATATACGGGCGAGGATAGCCTGCTGATTATCGGCGAGCACAACGATATCCGTGAAAATGTGGTGATCAGCCGCGGAACACATGCCGACCATGCCACGCAGATTGGAAACAAGAATTACCTCATGGACAAAGTTCATCTCTGTCATGATGTTCAGATAGGAAACGGCTGCGTGGTGGGTATCGGAACCACCATTGCCGGTGAATGTGTATTGGACGACTATGCCATCCTGAGTGGCAATGTCACGCTGCACCAGTATTGCCACATCGGCAGCTGGACACTGATTCAAAGCGGTTGCCGCATTTCGAAGGACGTGCCTCCCTACATCATCATGTCGGGCAATCCGGCGGCTTATCACGGGGTCAATGCAGTGGTGCTGTCACACCACAACAAGACCGAAAGAGTGCTTCGCCACATCGCTAATGCCTACCGCCTGATTTACCAAGGCAACTTCAGCATTCAAGATGCCGTTCAGAAAATCATCGACCAGGTGCCGATGAGTGAAGAGATAGAAGACATCGTGAAGTTTGTAAGGGCTTCGGAAAAAGGGATTGTGAGATAAACAGCCGAGATTTGTCGGTATAGAATAAAAAAAGCAGATTCATATAAAGAATCTGCTTTTTTTATTCCGTTATGTAAATGTGATTATCATGTCACGCTGTGAAGATTGACACACCTTAAGGAGTTTTATTCAAATTCCAATGTGCCGAAGAAATCAGGACGGTGGAAATCCGGCTTTTCAATGGCAATCGGATTCCAGGAAAGGAAATGCGGTGTTTTCAGTTCATCGCCACATTTATAGAAATTAGCCTTCACCTCTTTGCCATCCAACGATGCAATCTGGTGCTTGAAGAATACAGCATAAGGAATAATCAAAGCCACTTCCCAGTTGGCTTCATCGCCTTCGCGCTCTTCAAAAGTGGAAGTTCCCAAGCTCGACCAACGCTGAACGAGTGCTGTCACTTCTTTCGGTGCATGTTCACGGCCGTTGCGTTCAGGACCGGCACCAATCAGAATGGTTCCAATGCAGTTGCATTCGATGTTGTAATAGATACCGTCTCCGGCTGGAACAGAGAAAAATTCCACGCATGAATCCGTCCACACAGAGCCGTTGTCCTCTCCATAACGAGCACGCACACTTTCTTCCTGCACCTTGAAGTGCAACAAAATAGAGTCGTTCGTATGAGCTACCCGAAACTGTACTTTCGGTTTGTAAGGATATTCCGCCCAATTGACACACTGAATGGTTTGAAAATCTATTTTTTCTTCATCGAACAATTTTGGGAGCGAACAAGCGTCCACATTAGCTGCGCTAATTTTCTTTACTTTCATATCTCTTTCGTTTGAACGGGGCAAAGATAGACATTTTCATCGGATAAAGTAACGCAAAATCAAGAAAAAATACCGCTATACAAACGACTGAGCACAAAAAGATACACCTGTTTTCAAGCAAAATGAAACATTGCATTGGGTTTTCTTCCTGGATTTTTTATAGAAATGAAATAAAAACAATATATTTGCCCTATATAAAAAAGAACGATTTTGTGAAAAAGATAATCTGTTTAATTCTACTCATAATTAGTGCTTGCATCAGTGTGCAAAGTCAGAATATTACGTTCAACCACTTGACTACTGATGACGGTCTTTCTCAGTTCTCGGTCAATAGTTTGTATATTGACGAACAGGGCATTGTGTGGATCGGAACACGCGAAGGACTCAACCGATACAACGGAAATGACATCAAAAGTTTCAAATTGAAAAAAAACGACCCGTATAGTCTGTTCAGCAATACGGTGCTGCGCATCACCGGCAACCGCAACGGAAAGGTGTTCCTGCTTTGCACAGGCGGTGTGGCAGAGTTCGACTTGACCACGCAACGCTTCAAAACTTTGCTGGAAGACAACGTGGATGCCATTTACTATAATGAGAAACTGTATATCGGTAAGAAGAACGAAGTGTTCGTATACAACGAGGGTACAGATAATTTCGATCTGTTCTACAAGCTGCCCGGCAAAGACATCAAACTGTCCTGCATTCATGTAGACAAACAGAAGAAATTATGGATGGGTACAGATGCGAATGGTGTGTTCTGTCTGGCTCCTGATAAAAAAGAGCCCACGCATCCCATCCGGGAAGGAAACATTACGCGTATTTACGAAGACTCTACCCACAAACTTTGGATTGGAAGCTGGCAAGAAGGCATGTACCGCATCCAAACGGACGGCACGATAGACAACTTTCAACACGAGTCGGGCAATCCCAACAGTCTCTGTTCAAATTTTGTACGTACATTCTGTGAAGACAATGCAGGAAATATCTGGATCGGGACTTTTCACGGGCTGAACTGTTACGAAACGAAAACCGGAACTTTTCATTTGTACACAACAGAAATCGGGAAAGCGGACGGACTTACTCACTCTTCTATCTGGAGCATTGTGAAGGATAAGCAGGGTACATTGTGGCTCGGTACCTATTTCGGTGGAGTGAACTATTTCAACCCTGAATACGAAATTTATACCCGCTACAAAACCAGCACAAAAGAGGGAAAAGGACTGAGCAGCCCCATCATAGGCAACATGGTGGAGGACAAAGACGGAAACTTGTGGATTTGTACGGAAGGCGGCGGTGTAAACGTGTACAACCGGCAAAAGAAGACCTTCAAATGGTATCAGCATGATAAAGGAAAGAACAGTCTTTCACACAACAACGTCAAAGTGGCTTACTATGACGCAGAAAATGATATCATGTGGTTTGGTACGCATCTCGGGGGATTGAACAAATTGGATCTCAAGACCAACCGCTTCACTCACTACCGGATGAAAGCGGGCGACCCTACAACCCTGCCCTCGGATATCATACGGGACATCAAGCCTCATAACGACAAACTGGTGATCGCTACCCAAAACGGGGTTTGCCTGTTTAATCCGAAGGATGGCAAATGCATACAGTTGTTCAAGGGCAGCAAGGCCGGCAAAGAAATTAATATGGTGGCCAGCATCTGCTTCGACAAAAAAGGAACCCTGTGGATTGCAGCGACCGGCGAGGGGGTGTATGCCTACCGGTTCGACACAGGTACACTGAAACATTATGCTGCCGATGCACATAACCCAAACAGCATCAGCAACAACAATGTGAACAACATTATGCAGGACAGCAAGGGGAACCTGTGGTTTTCTACTTCCGGCAGCGGATTGGACCGCTATCGGGAGGATACAGACGATTTTGAGAACTTTGATGTAGCCGAAGACGGACTGGTCAGCGACTGTATCTATGCCGTGTGCGAATCATCGGCTCACGATGGTGAATTGCTGCTGATTACCAACCAAGGATTCTCACAATTTGATTATCCTCAACGAAAATTCTACAATTACAGCACCGAGAACGGATTTCCGTTGACTGCTGTCAATGAGAATGCACTATACGTCACACACGACGGTGAGGTGTTCTTGGGGGGCGTGCAGGGGATGATTTCCTTTTGGGAGAAGAAACTGCGTTTCACAAACAAATCATACAACATCATTCTTTCGCGGCTGCTGGTCAACGGCAAAGAGGTGCTGCCCGGAGATGAAACGGGGATTCTGAAACATTCCATCTGCCACACGCCGGAAATCAGTCTGGAGGCCAAGCAGTCTATGTTCAGCGTGGAATTTGCCACTTCCAACTTTATCTTGGCCAACAAGGACGAGATTCTGTACCGGCTCGAAGGGTTTTCCAACGAATGGAATCACACTTACCGCAAGCAAACGCTGATTACCTATACCAACCTGAACCCGGGCAAGTATACCTTAGTCATCAAGTCGCGCCGCGATGATGTGAAAGAAATCAGACTGATAATCAACATTCTGCCCCACTGGTATGAAACTTGGTGGGCTTATCTGATATACATCACCATCACGCTTGTCTTGCTGTTCTATCTCATCCAGAACTACAACGCCCGCATCAAACTGCGCGAGTCGCTGAAATACGAACAGAAACATATCGAGGATATTGAGGCGCTGAACCAATCGAAACTGCGCTTCTTTACCAACATCTCTCATGAGTTCCGTACGCCGCTGACGCTCATTGTGGGACAAGTAGAAACGCTGCTGCAGATGCAGACGTTTACACCCAGTGTGTACAATAAAGTGCTTGCCATCTACAAAAACAGTATTCAGCTGCGGGAACTGATCACCGAACTGCTTGACTTTCGCAAACAGGAACAGGGACACATGAAGATTAAAGTAAGCAAACATAACCTGGTGGAATTTCTGTATGAAAACTATCTGCTGTTTCTGGAATATGCCAGCAGCAAACAGATTAATTTCAACTTCAACAAGCAGAAAACGGATATCGAGGTGTGGTACGACCAAAAGCAAATGCAAAAGGTCGTAAACAACCTGTTGTCTAATGCCTTGAAACATACCCAAGCAGAAGATACCATTTCCATCCATGTGTATCAGGAAGAGAACCAAGCAATGATTGAAATAAAGGACACGGGGTCAGGAATTCCTGCGGCAGAGATAGACAAGATATTCAACCGCTTCTATCAAACCGAACAGCTGAATTCACTGAACACCCAGGCAGGAACGGGTATCGGCCTGGCACTGACCAAAGGGATTATCGAACTGCATCACGGCTCAATACGCGTGGAAAGTGAAGTGGGTAAGGGAAGCCGGTTTATTATTACCCTCCTATTGGGCAATGAACACTTTAACAAAGAACAGATTGCAACGGAGGATGATAAATCATCCATCCAAGAAACGCAGGCGGTAGTACCTGTATCTCCCATCATGCCGGAAGAGAAATGGGAAGAAGCACAGAAACAGCAGATGGAAGATGCCAAGATGCTGATAGTGGAGGACAATGAGTCTATCAAGCAAATGCTGGTAGATATCTTCAAGACATTCTATCAAATCAGTACGGCATCGGACGGTGTAGAGGCATTGGAAATGATCAAGAAAGACATGCCCAGCATTGTATTGAGTGATGTGGTGATGCCGCGTATGTCGGGGACGGAGCTTTGCAAACAGCTGAAGTCGGACTTTAACACCTGCCACATTCCTGTGGTACTGCTCACAGCACGCACTGCCATCGAACATAATATTGAAGGTCTGAAGATTGGTGCAGATGACTATATCACCAAACCATTCAACACTGCGCTTTTGGTGTCGCGCTGTAACAATCTGGTCAACTCCCGCCGGCTGCTGCAAGAGAAGTTCAGCAAACAGCCACAGGCTTTTGCTCAAATCCTTGCTACCAACCCGATGGATAAGGAAATGCTGGACCGTGCCATGGATATCATCGAGAAACACCTGGATGACTCCGATTTCAACGTAAACATCTTTGCACGGGAAATGGGAATGGCCCGCACCAATCTGTTTACCAAGCTGAAGGCCATCACCGGACAAACACCGAATGATTTCATACTAAGCATCCGGCTGAAAAAGGGAGCGGTGATGCTGAAGAACAATCCGGAGCTGAACATTACCGAGATCTCCGACCGCATCGGATTCTCTTCTTCCCGCTACTTCAGCAAGTGCTTTAAGGAAATGTATCATGTCAGTCCGCTGGCCTACCGAAAAGGAGAAGGGAAAGAAGAAGAAGAGGAAGAAACAGGAGAGTAATTTGTACTATTCTGTACTTCCGGTGTACGTTCCTGCTCATAGAACCGGGGGTGATGGGTTATCTTTGCAATAATAACATCACCCTTAAAAAAACACTATATGAGAAACGTTTCACGTATACTCCCTCTCTTGCCAGGCCTTGCTGCCTTGACAGGATGCGGTCAGGCTCAAAAGAGCAACGAACAAAACAGTAAGAAACCCAACATTATCTATATCTATTCCGACGATTTAGGTATAGGTGACTTAAGCTGTTATGGAGCGACCAAAATCAGTACACCCAATATTGACCGGCTCGCCGGACAAGGTGCACAGTTTACTAATGCTTATGCCACTTCTGCCACCAGTACTCCTTCCCGCTTCGGACTGCTGACGGGTATGTATCCCTGGCGACAGGAAAATACGGGTATTGCTCCCGGTAACTCTGAACTCATTATTGACACGGCTTGTGTCACCATGGCAGACATGCTGAAAGAAGCCGGCTACGCCACGGGAGTAGTAGGAAAATGGCACTTGGGGTTGGGCCCGAAAGGCGGCACCGACTTCAACGGACAGATTTCTCCGAACGCGCAAAGCATCGGTTTCGATTATGAATTTGTGATTCCGGCCACCGTAGACCGTGTGCCTTGTGTATTCGTGGAAAATGGACGGGTAGCCGGACTGGACCCGAAAGACCCGATCACTGTCAACTACGAGCATAAAGTAGGCGACTGGCCAACAGGAGAAGAGAATCCGGAACTGGTAAAACTGAAACCCAGCCAGGGACACAACAATACCATCATCAACGGCATTCCCCGCATCGGCTGGATGACAGGCGGTAAAGCTGCCTTATGGAAAGACGAAGACATTGCCGACGTAATTACAGCCAAAGCCAAGAACTTCATTGCCGAACATCAGAAAGAGCCTTTCTTCCTGTATATGGGCACACAGGATGTGCACGTTCCTCGTATCCCCCACCCGCGCTTTGCCGGAAAAAGCGGAATGGGAACACGCGGTGATGTTATCCTGCAATTGGACTGGACCATCGGTGAAATCATGAATACGCTGGACAGCCTGAATCTGGCCGATAATACCATTTTGATCTTTACAAGCGACAATGGTCCGGTCATAGACGACGGCTATCAGGATCAGGCCCTCGAACTGCTGAACGGTCACACCCCGATGGGGGCGTATCGTGGCGGAAAATACAGTGCTTATGAAGCCGGTACACGTGTACCCTTTATCGTACGCTGGCCTGCCAAAATCAAGCCTTCAAAACAGCAAGCTCTCTTCTCTCAGATTGATGTTTATGCCTCCCTGGCTTCTCTGCTGAACCAACCGATTCAGAAAGGTGCAGCTCCCGACAGCCAAGACCGTCTGAACGAACTTTTAGGGAAATGCAATACCGACCGGGAGTATCTTGTTCAGCAAAACCTGAACAATACGCTTGCCATCATCAAAGGCCAATGGAAATACATTGAACCGAGTGAAGGCCCTGCACTGGAAAAATGGACCCAAACAGAACTGGGCAACAGCAAAGAGCCTCAACTGTATGATTTGTCGACCGATCCGGCAGAAAAAAGCAACGTAGCCACTCAGCACCCCGACGTGGTAAAAGAAATGGCCACATTGTTGAATAGTGTAAAAAATAGATAAGAACCAATAAAAGGGGAAATTGTATGATTTTGTACCATTCATGAATAATTCTACCCTTCAGAGAATGAACAAAAGCCTACTTTTGTAATGCGTTACACAAAAGAAGATTTTATAACAAATAGAGTAGAATAAAACGCAATTCTTCTAACCTTAAATTAAACGATTTATAAAATCGGACTTAATCAATTTACCCCAAAGAGGTGTATCAAGTGATTTGATACACCTCTTTTATTTTATCGCAGCACACTATTTCAGTGCTTTCAGCCAACCGGGAACAAAGCCCAGGCGCTTCTCCAGCTGTGCCTCATAAAGCGATTCGGGCTCCACAGGCATGCCATGCCCTTCATCCAAACGCACCTGTTCCTGCAAAAAGTTCAGTCCGTCTCCATGGAATCCAACAATCACCGGAGGAAGGAATTTCCATCCCTTGAAACCGATACGCCACCAGTCGAACACGCCGGCCGGAGCCGAATTGCCGGTAGCATGCACCGACCGTTCTGAGCACATATTCCAAATCGTAAGATCAGCCAGGTGATTGGGAAGCTGCACATAATCACCTCCCTGACGAAACTGCATGAAACCTCCCTTGCAGGCATCAATCAACGTGGCACGGGGCTGAGTGGCATGTGATTCAAAACAGGCATCCTTTCCCCAGTGAACACGCCAAATCACGGCGCCCATGCTCGGCTTGGAAACGCCACAGGCATGATATTGCCCGGCCTCCTCTTCCACTACATTCCGGTTGTCTACCAAAGGTCCCCGTGTGCGGTCGCTCACCTTACCGATAAACACCCGTGACGAACCTGCTGAACGGATAGCCGCATGTCCCCGATTGCCCTCAATCGTTATGTCATAAGCCGACACATTGGCACTCTTTGCAATGGAAGCAGCCTCACTTACACTGGTAAACCGCACCCTACGCACCCACGAATTTGTCAGACGGACCATATTCAACGGCTTGTAGGCCCCGTCGTCATTCCAGTTGCGATGATGTTTAAAATCGTCCACTGCATGCCCAACGAACGTCAGGTCCTCCACACCCACCTCTTCATAATGCGGGTATTTGCGCACTTTCCAGTCCCACCGAGCCTCAACGGCATGCATAATAGGTTCCACAAACGTAACAGAATGTCCGTTTACCGAAGCAATCTGATGAAAATCCTCCACCTGTACGCCCTGTTCGATTATATTGGTCATTGTGGGTTCCACCGGATATGGAGCCAACTCCTGAGCAACCAGCTGAGGGTCGTTATCCTTGAGATACAGACAAACCCAGTCCCCTTTCTTCCATCCGAGCGTGTTGCTTACTTCAACCGTATATTCTCCCTTTGCTGCATCTGCCGTGACATCAACCGATTCCCCCAATGCGGAGTTATGCTTAATTTCAAACAAACAAGGAGAAGAATACATCACATTGGCATCATCCGGCAAATTCGGAGTAGCCATTATCAGTTTGGTTTTGTCTCTGCCAGCACCTTTAATCACAAAATGTCCTCCATGAATAAAAATACCATGGCTTGTATTATTCCCTTTGCTATCGGTAGCAAACGTCTTTCCGGATTGCGGCTCACGCCTCGTGTTATCATCTTCACTATGCAACACATATTCCCCTTCCGGGAAATAGATCACCACCCGGGCATTGGCATTGGCATAATTCTTATTCTCAATCCGCGTCATCTTCTTCTCCTTCAAGATATCCAGCAGCGCTTCACGGGCAGAGAATCCTTTCGCCTCCATGCGTTCTTTCACATTGATCACCTCATAGCCCAACGAGAAACCATCAAGCGGCGCTTCCTCACCGTGATGATAGCCTGCATAAGAGAAATCGAGCAGCACATTATCCGACGCACCGGTCAAAAACTTATTCCAAGCATCCAGTTCCTTTTCGGGTGCCGGTGCTGGCGGTGTTTCGGCCAGTTCACGATCCGAACAACCGAAAAACAGTGCCAACAACATGCCCAAGCATGTTGTTGGCATCCATTGTAAAAATCTTGCCATTATCTAATCCGTTTATATGTTACTTCTTTAACGCATTCAGCCAAGCAGGCACCCTCCCCAGACGTTTCTTAAGCTGCGCTTCGTAGAGAGACTCAGGAGAAACCTTCACACCTGTGCTTTCTTCATAAGTGAGCTGGCTTTCTTCCTGCGAGAAAGTGACAGGCAATCCGTGTGTGCCCACTACAATCGGCGGATAAATCTTCCACCATTTATCCCCATTGCTCCACCAGTTGAAGTTGGTTGAGAAATCCCGGTGCTGTTCATCCGTAGTTCCAGTGACATTCCAGTTCCAGAACGTCAAATCGCTCAAATGATTGGGGGCTTCATCCTCTGCCCCACCGGCATGATACTTCATCAATCCTCCGCTACAACAGTCGAACAATGTGGCACGCGGCTGAGTGGCATGTGATTCAAAGGAAGCATTCTTTCCCCAAGTAGAGTGCCATACCACATTGCCGATACTGGGTTTAGACACCCCACATCCATGCCATTGTCCTTCTCCTACTACACCAAACTTATTGGGCTTACCATCCCGGCTGTTGTCGCTCACCGCACCGATAAAAATACGGGAAGAACCTGCTGCACGTACTGCACCATGCCCACGATGACCCGTAATCTCGATACGATAAGCAGAGCAGTTGGCCGACTCACTGAAAGTCACCGCCTCACTCACACTCTCAAAGTTCACATCACGCACCCAAGAATTCACCATGCGTATCAAAGCCAGCGGTCGGTATTCCTGATCATACTTCCATGCGATGCTCGGATCCATACCTTCACCATGATGATAATAAGGAGTGATGGCCTTACCGACAAAAGTCAGTCCCTCAATACCCACATTCTCATAATGCTTGTACTCGCGGATCTCCCATCCCAAACAATCATTATACTGCACGTCCACTTCATGCATCAAAGGTTCGTAGAACACCACTTGATTGCCATTTACATGCTTAATTTGATGAAACTCCGTCACCTTGATACCCAGTTTATCAGCACTGTTTTCAGTTATAGGAAGCGGAGCCTGACTGATAGACCATGTAGCACCCGGTGTGATGGGGCCCAGTTCCTTAGCCAGCAAATCTTTACTGCCACTACGCAAGCGCAACTGTACCCACTGGCCGCGTTTCAGCTTATCTGTAGAAGAGACCGTCAATGAAAAAGAACCTTTCGGAGCATTTTCGGTAACCTGTGCCAGCAAAGGAGAGTTTTTATCATTGCTCGAGCTGTTGGTGTGCTTGACTGTCAGCAAAGGGATATTCGTTTTCTCCGTATCCCCATTCGGTGACTCCATGACAAGACGTGTCCGGTTGGCTCCATCTCCCTTAATAATGAAATTACCGCCTATAATGTCGTAGGGAAACTGTTTGCCCTTGCCGCTATGCAGAATGTATTCACCGGCCGGGAAATAAACCACGATACGGGCATTGTCATTCGTAGCACTTTTATTCGACTTGCGAATCAGTTTGTTTTCATCCAAGATACGGGTAAACGCTTCCAGTGCAGAAATCTGTTCCTTCTCCATGCGCTCCTTTACGTTGAAAACACGGTATCCCCAGGCAAATCCGTCCTTAGGAGCCGTTTCTCCATGATCATATCCCGCATACGAATAATCCAGCAACACATTCTTTTCTGTACTCATCAGGAAGTTTTTCCAGGCCTGTGCCGCACCGCTATTGTTTGTTTCAAGCACCAAAGTGCCTTCTGCCACACGAGGCTGAAGGGTGAGTGTCTGAGCCTGTTCATTCAACACCACCGATTGATAAAGAGCAAAGTCGGCTGCAGTTTTTCCTTCCAATGAAGGTGCCGGACGGTCACTCAGCCGATGCCACTGATAGCCGTTAAAAGAGACCTGCCAGCAACCCTCTTTGCCCAAAGCTACCTGCGGAGTAAATGTCCCCTGCCCTGTCTTGGCCAATGCAGCCACTGCTTTTCCGTTTCTATCGGTCAGTACCTGTGTGACACCATTCAGCTGGACATTCCAGAAACCTTCTTTATCAATGCCCAGCAAGGGAATCTCCGAACTCTCTTCAGCCTGTGCATACACATCAGCCACTTGTTGATTGGTCAACATCAGTTTATAATGCCCATCCGCTTGAGCCACATAATCTACTATCTCTGCCTCTCCGCTCGTCAATGTCTGAAAAGCAGCGATATTGGCATTGTATTGCTCCAATAAATCTGTTAGTTGTTCCGGTTGTGTAGGAAGCGGTTGATTCATCACTTCCTCATCATCCGAACAAGAGAATAAAGCCGCTGTCATCATAACCGATAACATCAGGGCCACCATCTTCTGTACGTTCTTCATGTTTTTTTCATTTAAATATTAAACAATCAATAAGGCGAAGAATCTGACACTAATCCGTTAGCCTTCAAGATTCTTCGCCTTACCCAAATATAATAATTCAAAATAGAGATATCTATTTCATCTTATTTAATGTCTGCACCATACTTACCTTTGTATGTATCATTCAGAACAAATGAACCTGTTGCAAAGTCCTTGCTTGCAAAAGGAGAACCTGTTTTAGGTGTAATTGCATTAACAAGACCTTCTGGTGCACCATTGCCTCCTCTAAAGAAGAACCACTTCGTATCATTTTTATCAAATACCAAGTTATCTTCCACCTTTAACTTATCAGCAGGAGTTGCAGCACCTTTCATTGAGCTTATCCAATTACAATCTTTATCCCAAGTTCCGTTATTCCATACAATGTTCTTAACCATCGAGCTTTGATCACTCAATATGGACTGAATAAACGCCTGCGAACCATTTGGAACTACATTCACAAATGTATTTCTTTCAATAACCGCATTAACTTCTGAATTTGCATATATAAACAACTTCAAATCAACAGTTGATTTATCATCTTGAGAATAAAATACATTGTTTGTAATTTGAATCATAGAATTTGCAAACGTTTTATTATCAGGATGTAAGTTTAATATTCTTGTTTCTGTACTACTATTAGTTAAAGAAAATTTAGAAGAATTCAGCACAATATTCTTAATTGACACCTGTGGACTATTAGAAGAGGAAATACTTAATAAAGCACGCTGCTTATTTTCCTTACCTAACTTAACTACACAATCTTCAATTACCAAATAATCAAATGTATATTTTGCTTCATCTTTCTTTCCTTCAAGCGTAAAGAGATATGATTTATTTTGGGTTCCGTCAAGTTCCAATCCCTTACACAAAAAACCAAGGCCTGTACCTGTAGACGAATTAAAGCCTATATATTTGCCATCACCCATCCGAACAATAACCTTCTTCTTAGGATTATTATTAATAAGAATCAGATGATCTTTAATAGCTGTTTTTACAGTCATTTCAACATCTACATCAAGAAAGTATACTTTGTCACTTTCAAACGTAGTGAAAGACTTAGCATCAGATATCAAAACTGCTTCCGGAAAATCAAATTTATTGATTACAACATCACCAATCTTAATATCCAAACCAGCTTGGTAATCTGCCCAGTAGCTATCAGAAGCCACCTTTGCAGTCACTTTATCAATAGCTGCATTGACTCCATGAGTTACTTCTACGCTAATAACACATTCACTGGGAGTGGCAGGAGCTGTGACATTCACTGTTACTTCTTTATCACCCGCCTTATAAGCAGCTACAGAAGCTTTCCATTCTACAGGTGCATTGACACGTACCAAATCGCCTTCTGCTAAGTTCACTTTTACTTTGAACGAGGCTGGCTGACCTGCAGCTACAGCCCATGCTTCGTTTTTCGGCAAGTTGATAGCACACTCCAATCCTTTCACAATAGGAATCTGATATAGTTTTCCGTCAAATGTCACTTCGAAAGCGTCACCTTTTACCTCAGCCTTAGTGATAGGATTCTTATTCTCATTGGTTCCTTCAGCCAATCCGTTTTCCAACACTTCCCATGTCTTACCTTCATCATAGCTCACATACCAATACTTCTTACCCCCATCCGCTGCATTCGCTTCAATCTTAAACTGTGGAGTAATAGTTGCATCATTACCATTCTGCGCTTCAGCACGCCAATCGGTTTCCACTCCTCCGATAACCCAGTTACCGTTACTTCCGATTTCAATCGAAGGATAGTTCTTTTGGTCCTCATTACCCGGAGTCAATGTCAATGTTTCTCCATTGCTCAACTTCAGCGTATACGTTCCATTGTTTTCACTCCATTCAGTGATCGTTTGATTACCATCCAACATCACACGAATCAAGTTCATATTATCATTTAAGCGTTGAATTTGTGCTTCCATATTTACCACACGGTCAGTCAACGCATCGATATTTCTTTCCAAATCATCTGTATTGCAGGATATAAATGTCCATGCAAACATTCCGAATAATATAAATGATTTATAGTATCTCATGATTATTTCTTTACTTGTTAATTAATTCAACACGTTATTCAACTGTTACCTCCAACGGCTTAATCAATCGGTAGCCCTCTTTCGTGAAGAGCTGGAAATACACCGTATACTTACCTGTAGGTACACCCACCGCACCAACTATCAAATTATCTGCTTTATCATTGTTTAAAGACACTTGCAACGGAGTAGAGTCAATTACAACCTTATTTACATTAACTTGAGTCGCAGTTAGCTTTATCGATTTACCTGTTGAAACAATCACAGAAGTTTGTGAAAAAACTAAATCTAAGCTACCCAACAAAGGAATTTCAACAGCTTCTTCACCCATCTTGAAGACTAGTTTATTATCTTTCAAACTAACATCAGCAAAGATACTAGCTGGTATTTTACCAATTTGTGCAATGTTATACTTACCTTCAATACGTTTCGGAGCACCATTACCTACAGCATAGCACCAATAACCATCCTTATCAATAGAAATGGTAGGAGTCTTACCATCTTTACCATCTTGAGGCTTAGCCGGACAAGGATTTCCTTTTTCATCTACAACTACTTTGGTCACACCATCCAACGTATAAGTCCAATTACCATCTTTGTTGATACCCAATGTAGGTATTTCACCTTGAGGCTGTCCACCAAAAACAACCAATTCCTCGCCATTACTCAAAGAAAGCGTGTAGTCTCCTTTCTCATTTTTCTTATATCCGGTAATCAGAATTTTTCCGTTTAATGCCTCCTGAAAATGCTGAATACTGCTATTCAACACTTCCAATTCCGTTTCCACAGCATCCAAACGGGCATTCAGTTCATCTACATCCTTCTGTATATCATCCTTATCTTCACAAGCTGTAAACGTAAAGAAAGGCAATAACCCCATTATTAGTATTAATATCTTTTTCATAATTCTTAGTTTTAACGTTGAGCACCAAATTGAGTATATCCTGCCTTGGGCACAAATACTCCAGTTTCCTTATTGAATGATTTTGAATCCTTAATATCAAACAAATCTTCAACTAAATCTACATCTACCTCAAGTGCAGTCTTTTGGAACATACGAAGTGGTTTTCCAGAAACAGAATAACCCACATTGCCACTATTCTTCAAAGTAGCTACAACTGCTTGTTCATCTGTAAAGAAATAGGCAGCTTTTTCTGCAGCAGTCAACCAATAAACATTATTCTCTACCGATGCCTGATTTACTTTTGCAGCCCGTACCAATCCATAAACACTTGCTCCTGAAGACTCTATATCTATAAATGTATTAGAAATCAAATCCAAACACTCTACATTGTTGGCATTTCCATTATAAACCTTAAATTCCTTGACCGTTGTTTTATCATCAGTATAAATAACATTATTATTCACAATAAGCTTGTTACAAGGTACTTGAGTTAATAAATATAAGCCATTGCCTGAATCTGAAAGTTTTATATTTGAATTACTTATAGCAAAGATATTAACCAATGCAGCATCACCCTTCATTGCTAAACCTTTAGATGCTTTCAATCCTGTAATATCACAATTGTCAATAGCAACATTCAGAACCAACTCCGATTGCATTAAACGCAAAGGATAGTGATCAACAGAACTGTTAAACTCTACATTTTGCAATGCCAATGTACCTTTCACATAGATTTGCTTGTTTACAGCCAAATGAATTGTTTCTACATCCTTTGTTGCTGGTAACAGTATTAAGTTTTCAACTCCAGTTGCACCCAAATTGTATGTCAATTTCACATTATCAACAGATACAAAATATACACCGCCTTCTGTTATTTCTTGATCTGAGTTAATTTCAGTAGCCTTACCATAGGTATTTTTGGTAATTTCTAACCCACCTACAGTAACGGCTAAACCATCTTCATATTTCACTAAATTATTACTATAGTCTTTCGGAGTTTTCACCTTAATTTTATCCACAGCCCAGAAGTTTCCCTTTTGCACCAACACACAAACATCGGCCATATTATCAGCATATGCACGAGTTATAGTTTTAGAATCAGCAGAAGGTGCAAAAATCGCCAACTGATAATTATTTCCTTTTTCGTCAGGGGTACTCATTTGGCTAATAGTAGCTCTCCATCCTTGAGGATAAGTAACTTGAACATTATCACCATTTACCTTCACAGGAACCAAAACACGAGTTCCTTTCTCTACTACTAAGAAACCTTTTTCAAGTGAAAGGTTAGTTTCATCAATAGCACAAGCCAGTTTTTCTACGATGGGAAGAGTGATGACCTTGTTGCCATCTTTCAATGTCACTACGAAGTTCTTACCTTCTACCTTCGCCGATTCAAAAATCTGATCGCCCAAAGAGCCCGTAATGCCCTCTATAGTGCCACCTTGCACATCCGTCCAGGCACCTTCGCCAAAACGCACTTGCCATTTTCCGGCTTCTACACGAAACTCGGGGAACCCTTCTCCGTTCTTACCGTTTTCACCGGCAGCTTTCACATTGGTTTTGACGCCGTTAATGACCCAATAACCGTCTTCAATGGTGATGACCGGCTCATTGACTGTTCCCGGTTTACCGATTGTCAGATTCAGTTTATCACCATTGGTCAGTTCAATCACGAACTGACCATCCTTTTCTTTCACATCTGTAATCAGTTTATTCTGAGGGTCGAGCACAAATCCGGCCACAGCCAGATTGTCATTCAGCAGTTTTACCTGCTGCTCTATCAGAGTTACTCTATCCTTCAGATTATCTACATCGTCTTTCAGGTCATTGAGTGTACAGGAAGTAACAGCCCATCCCATCAAGGCGAAAAGTATATACGATTTCATGTACTTCATAATCGATTCGTATTTAAAGTTATTCTGTCACATTAATAATCAACTCACGAGTAGTAGATGCTGCATCGTGATAATTAGCTTTATTCAATACAAAAGTAGCAGTGTAAGTACCTACCTGATTGTATGTGTATGAATAAGAATTCTGATCAACAGTGATGTCTTTCACCTTCACACTCGTATCCGGTTCGGGACATTCTGTCAAGTTGAGATAATCAGAAACCAGCCAGCTGTACTTCCACACTTCATTCACTGCACAACCCTGAATCGTAAAGTTTCCGTTGGCAATGTTGTTCAAGTTCCACATACCCGGCACACCGCCCAATGTCACAGAACCATATTCGCGGTCGGCAGGCATGATAACCTCATCCTGGTCTTTAAACACCGTCTTGTTTTTCATGTTCAGCGGAGTGAAGCCAAAGGCACTTGCATACGACTTCGTAATCCGTCCGTTCTTCCACTTCGTCTGAATGTGCATATCCTGCACGTGGAAAGTGGACTGTACAATCGTAGCTTTCGGATCATCCGGATTATTTGCACTGATGGCTTCGCTCTTATCCCGATTCAACACCAGCGCCAATGTCATCTTCTGACCGATATAAGACTTCAGATTGAACGAATAATCATTGGCAGCGGAAGCACCGGATACCGGTTTTTGCGGCAACTTTTCACGTGAAACAAGTTCCTTCCAAGGAGTGTTCTTTTCCACCAGAACAGAGTCCGCTTCAAAGTCGGTCTTGCTCAATCCCGGGAAAATGGCTCCCGAACGTTGAGCTTCAGCATCCGACCCGGCCATATACAGCACATCAAACTGATTGACACAAGAAGAAGCCTTGCCATACTGAGCCCAGACCGAGAATTTCAGTTCGCAAGACTCAATGTCCGCCGGAGACAACTCCGTACGGTTGCGATAAATATACTGATGACCGATTTCACCGCTAAAGAAAGACACGAAATCCGGTTCACCGTGAAGAAGGAACTCAATGGGAGTTCCTTTCTTTACCGTCAGGATATTACCTTCATATCTCACTTGATCATTGGTAGCCACAGTGACATTGACATCATCCATGTCGCAGTTCAAATCTCTTTCACACGACGTGAAGAACAGGGCTCCCAAACCTACTATTAACCATTTATATGCTTTCATCGTTCTTTTTTCTTTCTAAAAATTAGTAATCAAGGTTTCTGCCATTACCATCCGGGATTATTGCTTGTAATCAGTTTGTTTACTGCTCTTTCAGCATCCGGAATCGGGAAATACAGATAAGTAGCCGTCACGTTGAAGAAAGGAGCTACCTGCGCACCTTGATCCCAGTTCTTGCCGCCAGAAGCCGCCTTCACCGACTGTTCTTGCATATCTTCCACAAAATCACCCCAACGAATCAAGTCGAAACGGCGTGTATATTCAAAGCAAAGTTCCATGGCACGTTCATCCTTAATCGCATTCAGGAACTGTTCGCCCGAAGTGAATGTTCCCGTCAAATCGGAGATACCGGCACGTTCGCGTACTTCGCGCAAGCATTGCTCAGCAAGAGCTGTAGGCTCTCCATGGTACGCATTTTCTGCCTCAGCCACCATCAGCAGCACATCCGAGTAACGAAGGATAGGGAAGTTGATATACGTCATGTTCTTGTTCTTCTTCGGAGTCTGTTCATACTCACGACGGAACTTACCACAGCACAAGTCTTTTCTTTCAGCACCGGCTGTCTGCTCCTTATACAAGTCACCGATTTGATTTTTCTTGCTGTCGAACTTCTCACCCGCATTCGGTCCGTCATAAATATACGATTTCTCACCATACCATCCTTCGCTCATCACCAGTTCATAGAGTTCTTTGCTTTCGAACGTACGGCCCACGATGCCTAAACTCGGCTGGCTGTTGATTTTACGGTACACAAACGGAGAAATGCTCCACGTGAAACGTTCCTTGTCGCCGTTGGCCACATACAGGTCATACAGTTTCGGAGTGGCCCAGATGAAGCCATAGCAATAACCCGGGTCCGATTTGCCTACCACATTCATCAAAGAAGAGAAGTCGGAGCATTGGATACCGATGGTATTACCGATACGACCCTCCGCACGGACGTCGCCCGTACCGTCACCGGCAAACTCTACCTCCCAGATGCTTTCGTTGGCAGTGGTGTTGTATTTATCAGAACACATATCAATAAACGGATCCCAGTAATTCTTTGCCAGCGCATGACCTTCTTTCATCACCTTCTGTCCGAAGAAGCTGGCCCGTTCATAATAATTTCTCACAGCATCCGAAGCCGGTTTGCCATCCCGGTTGTGTTCACCCGCCCAAAACAAATAGACACGTGCCAGGATGCCCCATGCAGCCGATTTAGAGATACGGCCCGGCTTGTAACCCAGTTCGCGGGCAGAAAGCAGACCACCGGTCTGTTCGTCGGCAGCCTCTTCCATCTCTTTCACGATAAACTGATAGATAACATTTTTGTCTGTACGCGCAATGTCTTTGCCCGACACCGATTCAGCAGAAAGAGAAGACGCAGTCTTAAACGGCACGTCGCCCCAGCACTGCACCAGGTTGAAATAATAGAAGGCACGCAGGAAACGGGCTTCCGACTTGTATTGCAAACGGGTTTGATCACTCATTCCCGGTATGTTGTCGATACGCTCGAGCAGGATATTGGCACGTTCAATGCCGCTATACAAGTTGGCCCAGAAATTGTTGACCGCCTGGTCGCCCGAGGTTGCGTTGTTGCAAATCAATCCTTTGTTGGCAATACGACCGGTAGAACCGCCATAAAACTCCAAGTCATCGCCCCCAACAAGTTCCATATAATCGCCTCCATAGAAAGAAGACTGGCCTAAGTTGGCATAGATACCCGTCAGGAAGTTGCGGGCATCCGTTTCACTGGTGAAATAATTTTCAGGTACTATTTTATACGGATCCTTTTCAAGAAAGTCGCACGATGCAAGCGAGCAGGTAGCCAACAGCGAAAAGAATGCCATTTTTATCTTTTTCATATCTGTATACTTTTTCTGATTTCAATTAATTTTAGAATCCCAAGCTAACACCGAAATTGACAGCAAATGCTCTCGGATAAGCAGAATAGTCAAGTCCCGGAGTCAGCGCACTGTTACGGATAGACACTTCAGGGTCATAACCGGAATAGTCGGTCAGGGTCCACAGGTTCTGTGCAGCTACATATAGACGTGCATGGCTGATACCCGATTTCATAATCCACTTCTTAGGCAAAGTATATCCCAAAGTCACAGTCTTCAGACGCAAGAACGAACCGTCTTCCACCACACGTGAAGAAACCACCTTATTGGAACTGGAGTTCTTCGCAACCGGAATATCACTCATCGGATTTTCCGGCGTCCAGCGGTTGGCATAAGAAGCATACTGGTTCAAGTTGCGTGAATTGTTCACATTTTCAAAGAACAGACGGTTGGCATTCAGAATGTCATTGCCATACGACCATTGGAAGAAAATGCTCAAATCAAAGCCTTTGTATTCAAAGTCATTGGTAAAACCGCCGGTATGAATCGGCAAACCACGGCCAATCATCGTACGGTCGTTCGTGTCAATCACACCGTCGCCGTTCAGGTCCTTATATTTCGGCATACCCGGCTGTGTGTTGTTCTCACCAGAGAAGTGAGGCACACCCGGACGCAACACATACGTATCGCCCGATTTATAGAAATCATCGTATTTGTAGGTTCCTTCAAACTGATAACCATACATCATACCCATCGCATAGCCCTTCTTGGCAATGTAAGTAGGCTGCGAGTTGTAGGTCTGGTCAAAATAAGCAGCAGTCAGCAAAGAGTTCTGGTTTTCGGCCAGTTCCAACACTTCATTCTTATTGAAGGCAATGTTGAAGTTCGTTCTCCATTTAAAGCCGTTGCGGTCCATGTTTAAGGTGTTCAATGTGAATTCCACACCCGAATTGCGCACCTTACCAATGTTCTTCATCACACTGTAATAACCCGAAGAACGAGGCAACTGAGCATCCAGCAACAGGTCATCGGTTGTTTTGAAATACCAGTCGAGTGTCACACCGATGCGTTCGTTCAGGAAGCCTAAATCCAGACCGACGTTCCACTGTTCGGTTGTTTCCCATTTCAGGTCTTTATTCGACAATGACACAGGCACCATACCGATGCTGTTCATGTTGTTGTCAAACGGATACACACCCGAAGCCAAGTCGGCCGAACCCGTTTTCAACATTCTCAGCAGGGCATAAGCTTCGTATTCACCCACACGGTTGTTACCCGTAAGACCCCAGCTGGCACGCAATTTACCCGAAGAAATCACATTTCTGAACCGTTTCATGAAATTCTCTTCCGTAAAGCTCCAAGCCAATGAACCGGAAGGGAAGAAACCGTAGCGGTTGTCCTTAGAGAACTTAGAAGAACCATCCACACGGAAAGAAGCCGTAGCATAGTATTTTGATTCGTAATTATACTTCAAACTTCCCAAATAAGACATCATCGACCAGGACGTTTTTTCAGAGTTGGTAGCACCCGGCACACCCTCGTTCATTCCGGCCATACCCATCGATTCATTCGGAATCTGTGTAGTCTTGAACGAATAAGTCTCATAATCGGAGTTCTGCAGGGTAACACCCAGCAACGAATTGAAGAAGTGCTTCCGCTTGATGTTCGTCTGGTAAGTCAGCACGTTTTCGTTCAACCAAGTCAGACGCTGCTGACGTACAATCTGCGCATTCACTTTATCTGTAGAAATCGGGCTACCATAGCGAGTCTTGGAGTTGTTGAATGTATCCGTGTTGCGGGCATCATACGTGTAACCACCAGAAACTTTCAACTTCAAGCCTTTCATGAATTCATATTCCACGAAACCGTTGATCTGAAGGTTGTTGATGTAATACTTACGGTATTCATTCTTCAATGACATAATGGGGTTGAAACGATAGTCGTTTGTCGGTTCTACCGAAGCATCCATTGCATTGTCCATCAACGTGTTCAATGGCACGTCGGGTTCAGTAACCGGACGATACCCCCAAACACTGTAGAAAAGGTTGTTCATACCGCTGGATGAATACAGCGAAGTAGAACTACCCGTCTGGATAGAACGAGAATAGTTGGCTGTGAGGCTCATGTTCAGTTTATCACGGCGCACCACAGTATTCATACGTGTCTGGAAACGCTTGTAGTTAGAGCACAGGATAACACCGTCCTGATCGAAATAAGAAGCAGAGGCATTGTAACGCACGCCTTCGCTACCTCCCATCAAGCTGACGCTGTGGCTCTGCTGCCAAGCTGTACGGAAGATTTCGTCCTGCCAGTCGTACTGAGGCGTATGACGGTAATCATCCAGTGTCCATTGCTTGCCTTGATGCTCAATCAGGTAGTTGTCTTTTGTATCCTTGGGATAGAGTTCATTCTGCAATTTGACAAACTCATAGGCATCCATCATCGGAATGGTATTCGATACTTTCTGAACACCGAAGCTGCCTTCATACTTCAGCTGCGGCTTGCCTACCTTGCCCTTCTTCGTTGTAATGATGACTACACCATTGGCACCGCGGGCACCATAGATGGCAGTAGCGGAAGCATCTTTCAACACTTCGATAGATTCCGTATCCGACGGGCTGATAGTAGAAGCAATCGCCGGGTCTTCCACCGGGAAACCGTCGATAACATACAGTGGCGAGTTGTCTTGCGTCAATGAGTTGTTACCACGAATCACGATATTCATTGTTCCACCCGGGCCACCTTCACCGGAACTTACGTTCACACCGGCAATACGTCCACCCAACGTTTGGTCGAACGAAGAAGCAGGTGTTTTCAGCAGTCCTTCCATGTCAACTTTGGCCACAGATCCTGTTAAATCTTTTCGCTTCACCTCCTGATAGCCGACTACCACAACTTCTTCCAGTGTCTTGGTATCTTCTTGCAGTTTAATAGACATCGGTTTGGAAGGATCCACTTGCACTTCCTGCGTAGCATAACCAATAAAAGAGATTACAAGAACAGATTTCTTGTCGGGCACATTCAAGGAGAAATTTCCATCAAAGTCGGTTATCGTACCTTGTGTACTACCTTTGACTTGGATACTGGCACCGGGAACCGACTCTCCTGTTTGGTCAATCACCGTTCCCTTTACCGGGACTTGAGCCAGTGCAACAGAGAATGAGAATAAGGTTAACAGCAACATACTGAGTCCTCTTTCCCATGAAAAATTAATTCGGAATTCGGTTTGCATACTATTCGTTTACATTTAAAGTTTGATTTATAAATTATTAATGCGCAAATTTAAGAAATTGGCACCCGTCAAAAGGACAATATTATCCAATTATGGTATAAAAATATACATAACAAAATGGAATAGGACTATCTTTGTACAAAAAATCAGAACAACATGAAACAGCTTTCCATCCACATGGCTCCCCTCCAGGGATACACAGAAGCCGCCTACCGCAATGCTCACGCTGCCTCGTTTGGCGGAATAGCGCATTATTATACTCCGTTTGTCCGGATTGAGAAAGACGCTTTCCGAGCGAAGGACCTGCGGGATATTGACCCCGCCAACAACGAGGTGCCGCACCTCGTTCCGCAGCTGATTGCCTCCACTCCCGAGAAAGCAGAAAGAATGCTGCATCTTTTTACAGAGAAAGGCTATAAGGAAGCCGACATCAACCTGGGCTGTCCGTTTCCTCTACTTGCTAAACGGCATCAGGGATCGGGCATCCTACCCTACCCCGACGAGGTAAAGAATCTGCTTTCCATTGTAAATAAGTTTCCACAAATTTCTATTTCCGTCAAGATGCGGCTGGGATGGGAAGCGCCCGACGAATGTCTGCATTTGGCACCGATTCTCAATGCGCTTCCGCTGAGTCAAATCACCTTGCATCCCCGGCTGGGCAAACAGCAGTACAAGGGATCGGTAGACTTGAAAGGCTTTGCAGCCTTCTACGACGTCTGCCAGCACCCGCTCGTGTTCAACGGCGACCTTCTCTCTGTGGATGATATCCGGAACATTCAGGAGCGCTTTCCTCGCCTATCGGGTGTCATGATAGGCCGAGGCCTCCTGGCTCATCCCGAACTGGCATGGGAGTATTGCCAAAATACAACGCTCTCCTCTGAAGAGAAGAAAGCTAAGCTGCAGGCCATGCATAGCTATGTGTTTCGCCGTTATGCCGAACGCCTGGAAGGAGGAGAGGCACAACTGCTGAGCAAGATGAAGACGTTTTGGGAGTATCTTCTTCCCGATGCTGACAAAAAACAGCTGAAAGCTATCCATAAGAGCAGTAATCTGACGAAATACGAACAGGCAGTGGCGGCTTTTTTCCTGTCATGACTGTTTCATGAAAGGACGAGCGGCTGATTCTGAACTACTAATTTCCTTATTTACATTGCTTATTCAAGGGTTTATCGTATTTTTGCATTCGTTTATAAATTTACAAAAAAAATGAAAAAATACTGGCTAATGCTTCTCTGCCTGACAGCGGCATCGGGCACCTTTGCACAGAAGAAGGACATCAAATTTAAATTTTACGGTCAGATCCGCACGGATTTGTACTACAACAGCCGCGCCAATGAAGAGACTGTGGACGGATTGTTTTATATGTATCCCAAAGACAGGGTGCGCGATGCCGACGGGAACGACCTGAACGGCTCGCCCAGCAGCAATTTCTACACGCTGTATTCACGTTTAGGGGTGGATGTGGCCGGACCGAATTTGGGCAAGGCACGCACATCGGCCAAGATTGAAGCGGACTTCCGGGGCACAGGTTCTTCGTTCTCTGTGGTGCGCCTGCGTCATGCTTATCTTAACTTAGACTGGGGAAAATCAGCGTTGCTGCTCGGACAGACTTGGCATCCGCTCTACGGCGAAGTGGCTCCGCAGATTCTGAACTTGTCGATGGGAGCTCCTTTCCAACCGTTCAGCCGGGCTCCGCAGATTCGCTATCGCTTTGCCGGCAAGCATTTCCAGCTCACCGGAGCGGCGGTATGGCAATCGCAATATACCTCTCAAGGCATCGACCCCAGCAATGAGAACAAAAGTAAGAAGAGCCATCAATATCTGAAGGACGGATGCATCCCCGAGTTTTATCTGGGAGCTGACTATAAGAACGGCGGGTTCCTTTTGGGAGCAGGTGTCGAACTGCTTTCTATCAAGCCTCGCACGCAGGCTGAAGGAGCCGACGATCAGATTTTCAAAGTGGACGAACGGCTGACGACGCTTTCGTATGAAGCGCACATGAAATACACCGGTAAGAAGTGGTATGTAGCTGCCAAGAGTGTGCTGGGCTCTAACCTGACACAGGCTTCCGGACTGGGCGGATTCGGAATCAAGGCGGTGGATGAACGCACCGGAGAACAGAAATATACTCCGATACGCTTCTCCAGTTCTTGGCTGAACGTGGTCTACGGCCAGAAATGGAGACCGGGTATCTTTGTGGGCTACTCCAAGAACTTGGGAACTCCGGATGCACTGATTTCCAAGCAGCTGTACGGCACCGGTACCAACTTGTCGCAACTGATGACTGCGGGAGCCGAACTGACATACAATCTGCCTCACTGGAAATTTGGCGTAGAATATACGCTCAGTTCTGCCTGGTATGGCTCACTGAACCAGGAGAACGGAAAGATTATCGATTCTCACGCCGTGTGCAACAACCGTATTGTGGCTGTGGCCATGTTTATGTTCTAACAACGCTGACAAACAAACGGCAGAAGATAAATAAACGAACAGAAAAAAACCAAAGGCGCTCCGGCGCTCTTAACCCAAATGCCCCCTGTTGCAGCAGACCGCAACAGGGGGCATTTTATTAGCAAGAATGTGATATACATTTATTTCTTCAGTTCCACCTCAAAGCTGGCACCGTCTTTGCAAGTAAAGCGAAGCACCGTCTGCTTCTTGTCGGCAGAAACAAGCTTGCAATAAGGAGTTTCCTCTACCGTCCAACGGCCCTTTAAGGTCACCGTAACCGGAATTTCACCGCTTTCATTGTTGATCCAGGGACGTGAGTAAATGCTGCGTTCGATGCGTTTTCCGTTCTCATCCAACGCCTCATCACTGTCGCCGCGATACAACGCCAGGTCGGGCTGAGCCACCGTAAGCAGGTATTTGTCGGAAGCTTCCTTTTGCACCATTACCAGACAAGCTGTATCCGTGCGCTGCAGCAATCCGCCCGGCAAGGTGGCTTGCGGTGTTTCAAACAACACATACGAACAGATGCCTTCGGCAGGAACCTGCACAATATGCGCATCCCGGTCTTGTTTCAGCACTTTATAACCCGGCTTCTTGGCAAAAGCCTTCATGGTTGCGGCATCGGTCTGCGGCAGCACAGCGTATTCATAGCTGCCCCCTTTAGGCGCCTTGCCGTGATTCACCACCAGTGACACCCAATCGCCCTTCGTATCCTTACCGGAGTTCTGCAGACGCGAACGCTGCGGGAAATTCTTCTCGAACGAAGCCTTCACAGGCACATAATAACCGGTATTCAGATGGTCCATCCATACGTTGCCATTACCTTGGTAGTTTTTCCAGTACTCCTGTCCGGCTGCATCGTTTACTGCCAGCTGGAAAATGGTTGTTTCCGTAGGATAATCGGCATTGTCGTTCTCGATATCCGTACCCAAGCAGACAATGGTGCCGCCGATGAAATGGTAAGACTTACGAGCCCGGTGCGTGCCGTTGTATTTATCGTGTTCATGCAACTTCATACCAAAATTACCATTCTCCTGCTGTTGCGACAGTCCGCCGGCAAATGCTTCATCCGAATAAAGCATCTCTTCCATACCGGAGAATGTATCCACATTCATCACCTTCGCCTTGAGCAAGTCGAGCGGCAAATGAATATACGTAGCACCCGGAATACGGTTCCAGTCGAACCCTTCCTGCTTCCAGCCGCTGGTAGCCGGTGTGACGGTCTGTCCCGGAGCCGCTGTCAGAATCTGCATACTGCCGTGTGCCAGATAACGGCCAAAGAGATTGTGGCCCAGATAATGTTCGGCAGCCCACAAATAGCGCGAATGGCCGCGCACCACAGCCGACCAGTTGTCGCGGCGCTGCACAGACACGCAGCCATATCCCAAAGCCAGATTGCCTTCCGGATCTTCTTCCGCACGGAAACCCTGCTTCATCAACTGCTTCGCTATCTTGCGTTCCTGTGCATTCGATACTTTCGGCATGTAATCGGGTTCCTGCGCATCGGCCGGAGTATCCGAAATCAACCGCAGATAAGCAGCTGCCATAGACTCATCATATGCCTCTTTGCCGTCCGATGTGCCGGCCATAGCCATCATGGCATAGTGCATCGGCACCAGTTTGCCGCGTCCATCGGGATGACGGCCCGACATCGACAACGGGAAATGCTGCTTGTTGCAATAGAAACGCATGGCCAGCAATACCTTTCTCACGGTCTCGTGCGCCAGCGGAGACACCGCCCACTCAGTGTGGTTAAACAGATAAATCATGTTGGTAGCGCCATCCAGCCCGCCTACTGCATAAGCCGGATAATTGTTGCGGTGGTGGAACGCCCCTCCGTCTGCCTTGAACGAACCGGCCAAGCCCAATGCCGGGCGGCAGCCATAGTCAATCCAGCGGGAGAACGACTTGAGATACTGCAGTTTCTCCGGTGTATCTTCCATCATCAGGATGCTGGCAATGCGTCCGGTGGTCTGCGTATTGAACGAGTCCATATCAATGCCGTTGCCCTGCGGTTTGGGATATACTTCATTCGTGATGGCATACCAGCGCAACGTACGTTCGGCTTCCAGCAGTCGGCCTTCTTCACGCAGCACATCCTTCATCAGGAAATAAGCCAGATACAAGCCTCTCACACTATAACCGTAGTGATGGATATTACCCCAGCAACTGCCATAGGTCACGCCCTGATCGGTAATATGGTCGTACATCGCCATAAACTTCTGCCGCAATTCTTTCTGCACCTCCGGCTGGTCAGTGCTGTTGTTGTAGGCCACGGCAATGCGCTTCATCAAATCAAAATAAGCCTTCATCTCCACACCGAGCTTCGTCAGCATATCCTTGTCCCAGTTGGGAATGATGCGCTCGTAAGCCTCCGATGCACGCACCATGTAAATAGGCACGCCCGACACATGACCGTTCTTATACGTAATCTGATAGAAATCATACTTTTTGCGGATGGTATTGAGTTCTTTCTCCGTCACCTTTCCCTTGGTGTAGTTCATATCACGGAAACGCTTTTCGAGCAACTTCATCTCCTTCTTCTGCTGATTGCTCACAGGAGTCAGCTCGATATCGGGCTGCAGCAGCGAATGTTTATACACCACCAGCCAGTGGTTCTTGGTAGCCGCATTGACAAAAGGCACCTGCAAGTCGGCCGTCTGCTGACGGGCATCCACCTTTGTGCCGGTAATCAGATGATCGATGAAAAGGCGGCCTTTCGACTGCGGAGCCACGATGCGCAGCTCGTTCATGCCCTCTTCCGGAGTGCCTTGCATATCACGCTCGTAGCACACCCATGCGGCACGCCATCCTTTGAAATTGATACCAAAAGGGAAAGACGTACATTTCTTTCCATCCTTCAAGAACTGAAATTCGATTTTAGCATCCTGCGGTTCTTCGTTGTACACCCACACGATGAAAGCCGAAAGATACAAATCCTTCCCCGTAGGATCTTTTTTCTCAAACTTCAGGTCTTTCTTCAACTCAAGCACACCGCCCGGTTCGAACACCCATTCCATGGAATGAGTACCGTCCTTATAGTGTACATCCGAAATGGAAAGTTGAGACTGAACACCCGTAATACAAGAAGGAATATCCGGTTGTTCGAACGAAAACAGCCGTTCGTCGGTCACGACCTGTGCCGAAAGGAACGCTGAGCAGCAACAGGAAAACAAGGTTGCCGCTCCAAGTCTGCATAGAGATTGTTTGATCATGGAACTTGTTACTATTATATTAATTGTCACAAATATACGTATTATTCGCAAAAATCAACCATTTCTCTACAAAGAAAGAGCAATGGCAGACGACAGAAAGCTCAGTAAGAAGACATGCCCCCCCCGGCACGAAGCATGAATCACCCGGGTGATTCAATTAAACCACCCAGGTGGGCCACTTAAACCACCCGGGTGATTTAAGTGAACCACGTAGGTGGTTTATACAAAAAGCTGCGGTATTGAAGAATAAAAATCAGACCGATGCTCCATCAAGGATGCAGTTCCCTGAAAGCATCGTTTTCTTCTTTCACTTGCCGGATGGTCTGGTCCAGCTCGCCTACAGGCAGTTCATAGCCATACCAGCCTGTGTAGCAATCCACCACATACCATTTCCCGTCCGGAAGGAGTTCAAACTCCACCCGCAAGTCCACTTCCGACTCTTCATAACCCGCTTCGAAAACCTTATGTTTAGCCTCATCAACGGTAAACTTTGATACGTAGATACCTCCTTCTTCCTGCTCGATACGCTCTTCCTTCAGCGTTTCCTTGTCGAGCAAAGGCCATTTTTCCCGTGTAAACGAAAACGTCTTTTCCGTAACCCCGTCATCATCCAGCAAGGTAATAGGAGTTTTCAGCGGAAACTTGATACGGGTATATTGAAAAGCCGCACTGGAGGTAAACTGTTCCAGAAATGCAGCAAACACCTCGCCCGATGCAGCCGCTTCGCGGTCGGCCTTCGACTTGGAACTGTTGCCGCATGAGATAAACGAAATGCTGCCCACCAGCAACAGACCCAACAGGCAGTATACTAACTTCTTGGTCTTCATCATACGATACTCATTTATGATTAAATACGATATTCATTTATTAATTAAAATTGATGGTGCAAAGATAATGACTCGTTTGAAATCTAATGAAAATTGTCGCCAAAATCTCATTCACTTCCGCCGCAAAAATTCATAGCCAAACCGGCAACGCAGGCATTGATGCTTGTCGCAATACTCCTTGCGGAGCTGAATCAGCGCCTGGCTGTCGGCAGCATGACTGGCCGAGAGTCCGGCTGCCGCCCACGAACGGAGGATGTGATTGTCTTCGGGCTTCAGTTCTTCCAGAAAGCGGGAAGCCCGCTCACACAGCCGGCCGTCGGCTTTATGAAGACCATACGCATAGAGAAAAGGCACCACCGTATTGATGATAATCAAGTCTTTTGAACGCTCGCCCAAGGCTTTCACCCTCACAGGTGAGGAAGAGCCAAACACAAAATGGCTTTCCCAATAGACCGAGGTGCGAGTGGAGAGCAGTGCGCGTACATCGGCCAGCGTTTCCGCTTCGAGCAGACGCGAAAACAGCTTGTCTTCTTTCTGATACAGCCAAGCCAGCTGAGCCAGACGGACATGCGGAAAATTGTCGGGACGCAAACGCAAGAAGCGCCACTGAGAAGCATCCATCCCCTTTCCCCACTCAAATTTGTGCTGCAGATAACGATATTCCTGCGCCATACGGCGTTGATACTCATCTTTTTCCTCCTGAAGCAACCCCGCCACCCCATAGAAGAACGTTTCTATCTGAAACAACTCATTGCGATGCTTCGCCAACGCGTGAAACGGCAGCAGGGAAGCCCACTGCTCAAAAGCATCTCCATTGAGTCCGAAACCGAAATTACGGGCCAGCGTAATGAAGAAAGCCTGCTCCCAGTTCTGCTCACAGAGCGACAGACGCTGGGTAATCAGCCGGGACTTCTGTTCCAGCCGCTCCGTCTGCAAGGCCGTCATCCACGAATGAACGGTGAGTGTGGGCAAGGAAGAGAGAATGGCATAACAGGCCGGATAGCGATCGGCCGCCTGAAGTTCCTGATAATGAGCCTGAACAGATTCGGGGCAAGTGAGCACCAGCTGCGGAATCTCCTCCCCGGTCGTACGAAACACCGCACAATCGGCCTCTTCCACCACATGAAGCACCACCGAATCGTATGCCTTGTCGTGCTGATGACCGTGGCGCAGCCAGTCGGAAGCATGCACGTGTATTTCTACATTTCCCACCCACAGCGTGCCGTTTATCTTCAGCTTCGCATTGAAAAAGTCGGGCCCTGCATCAAGATTCTGGATACCGGAATCGATGACTTCTACAGATTCTCCCCCGGTCGTCTGCAACGGCTTCAAAGGGAATAATTTATGTTTCCACACATAATGAAGAAGTTGTTCCATGTTAATGTGACGTTAATGTGTGCCGCAAATGTAATAAAAATCTTATCTTTGCGTGATATTAATTTGAGTATAAGTAAGAAAACAATGAAAATTGCATTAATCGGTTACGGAAAGATGGGCAAAGAGATAGAAAAGGTTGCCCTCAGCCGCGGACATGAAATTGTCTGCATCATCGACATCAACAACCAGGACGACTTTGAATCGGAAGCGTTCAAATCGGCCGATGTAGCCATCGAATTTACCAGCCCGAAAGCGGCCTACAACAACTATATAAAGACCTTCAACGCTGGCGTCAAGCTGGTTTCCGGCAGCACAGGATGGATGGACGAGCATGGCGAAGAAATCAAAAAGATGTGCACCGAAGGAGGAAAGACCTTGTTCTGGTCGTCTAATTTCAGCCTGGGTGTCAGCATCTTCTCGGCTGTAAACAAATACCTGGCTAAAATCATGAACCAGTTTCCGGGTTATGAAGTGAGCATGAGCGAAACACATCACGTACACAAACTGGATGCGCCGAGCGGCACAGCCATCACACTGGCTGAACAGATTCTCGATAACATCGACCGCAAGGACAAATGGGTGAAGGGTGCTTTTACGGCTCCTGACGGAACAGTGGAAGGAAGCAACCAGTGCGCAGCCAACGAACTGCCCGTAGCCTCGGTGCGTGAGGGCGAAGTATGCGGCATCCACACCATCCGCTACGAATCGGACGTGGACAGCATCACCATCACACACGATGCCAAAAGCCGCGGCGGATTTGTGCTCGGTGCCGTGCTGGCAGCCGAATACACGGTGAACCACGAAGGTTTCTTGGGCATGAACGACCTGTTCCCTTTTCTGAACGACTGAATCGGAGCCCTTTAAATTAACAAACGAACTCATTGTTTCACACAACGTTTTTATTATGAGACAAGCTACACGTACACAATGGATTAAATTTGCCATTGTCACTCTGCTCTATCTGCTTTTCCTCGTATGGGTGAAAAGTGCATGGGGGCTGATTGTCGTGCCTTTTATTTTCGATATCTATATTTCAAAAAAGATACCCTGGACATGCTGGAAAAATGCAGAGAATCCGGTGGTGCGCAGCGTAATGAGCTGGGTAGATGCCATTGTGTTTGCACTGGTGGCGGTTTACTTTGTGAATATCTATATTTTCCAGAACTACCAGATTCCGTCGTCTTCCTTGGAGAAGTCGCTGCTGGTGGGCGATTTCCTGTATGTAAGCAAGATGAGCTACGGACCGCGGGTGCCCAACACGCCGCTGTCTATGCCGCTGGCTCAACACACACTGCCGATTTTCGGCACGAAGTCGTATCTGGAGTGGCCGCAATGGAAATACAAGCGGGTGCCGGGATTCGGCAAGGTGAAGCGGAACGACATCGTGGTGTTCAACTTCCCGGCAGGAGATACTGTGGCAGTGAACTACCAGCAGTCGACCGATTTTTATACGCTGGCCTACAGTGAAGGACAACGCATCTATTCGCGCCCGGTGGAAATGGACAGCCTGACACGGACGCAGCAGCGGGCTATCTATGATTTGTACTATGCAGCCGGCCGGAAGCAGATTCTGGACAACCCGGGCTTGTATGGGGAGGTGCTCTGGCGCCCGGTGGACCGACGCGAGAATTATGTGAAGCGCTGCGTGGGACTGCCCGGCGATACACTGCAGATTGTGGACGGACAGGTGATGATTGACGGCAAGGCCATCGAAAATCCGGAGGACCTGCAGTTCAACTATTTTGTGCAGACTACAGGATCGTACATCCCGGAAGAGCTGTTCCGCGAACTGGGCATCAGCAAGGACGATCAGACGCTGATAGAGGACAGTGCCTGGGAAAACAACCTGCTGAGCATGGGACTGGACCGACGCAGCACGCAGGGACGACTGGCTCCGGTGTATCACCTGCCACTCACCAAGAAGATGCTGACAGCGCTTTCGGGCAACAAGAAGCTCATCAGCAAAATTGTCATGGAACCGGAAGCCTTTGCCGGTCAGATGTATCCGCTGAACCTGTATACCCAATGGGACCGCAACAATTACGGACCTGTATGGATTCCGGCCAAGGGGGCTACCCTCACACTGACAGAGGACAACCTGCCTATCTACGAACGCTGCATCGAAGCCTATGAAGGCAACAAGCTGGAAAGAAAGGCCGACGGCATCTACATCAACGGCGTGAAAACCAACCAGTATACGTTCAAGATGGATTATTATTGGATGATGGGTGATAACCGCCATAACTCGGCCGACTCCCGTTACTGGGGATTTGTGCCCGAAGACCATGTGGTGGGCAAACCGATGGTGGTGTGGTTGTCGCTCGACAAAGACCGGAGTTGGTTCGACGGCCGGATTCGCTGGAACCGACTGTTCAAATGGGTAGGCTGACCGGACAGCAGAAGCTGCCGACTGAAAGGATGAGGAACATTGATGAACATTCATAGATATAAATGGGCTATGGCATTGACCGGAGCAGCGGTATGCGTACTGCTGCTCCGTGGCTGTGCCTTTACCTCTTGTCTGATTCCTTCTACCGGCATGGAGAATTCTATTTTCCAGGGTGAACGCATTCTCGTCAACAAATGGAGCTATGGACTCCGACTGCCGATGATGTCGTTCCTCTCCTATCACCGCTGGGGAGAACGCCCCGTAAAGCGGCAGGACATCGTGGTGTTCAACAATCCAGCCCGCATCCAGCAACCGGTCATCGACCGGCGGGAAGTGTACATCAGCCGCTGCATCGGTGTGCCCGGTGATACGTTGCTGGTCGACTCGCTGTTCTTTGCCTCCTCTGCAGAAACGGGCTTCAACCCCGACAAGAAACGACTCTATGCCTATCCGTCCGAAAAAGAAATGACAGTAGATTCCTTGATTCAAGCATTGGCGATTGCTGATGACGGACTGATGGGTAGCGATGACAGCACTCACGTGCGCAGCTTCAGCCGCTATGAGTATTATCTGCTGGAACAGGCCCTGCCTGCTCCCAGCTGGATTCAACCGCTGTCGCCTTCCACCCAACGGCCGCTGCAGCCGCTGGTTGTGCCCGGCAAAGGAAGTGCCATCGAAGTGCACCCCTGGAATATCACCTTGCTGCGGAACACACTGGTGATGCACGAAGGCAGGCAGGCTGAAATCAAGAACGATACACTGTATGTAGACGGGCAACCGGTGACAAAAGGATGTTTCACCAAAGATTACTACTGGATGGGGTCGAACAACACCATCAACTTGTCTGATTCCCGCCTCTTTGGCTTCGTGCCCCAAGACCATATCATCGGGAAAGCCTGGCTCATCTGGTTCTCGAAAGAGAAAGGAAGCGACTGCCTGGAAGGCTACCGGTGGAACCGCTTCTTCCAGCGGGTGAAATAATCCCCTTTAATAGAAAAAAATACTTGCATTAAAGAAATAAAAACGGCTCCTTACAGGGTGCATACCATTAAAAATGAAAGAAATGAAAACTGCCTATTTAGCTTCTGCTTACCTTGCTCCGGTGGAGTATTATGCCAAACTGATGGCCTACGACCGGATATGGGTGGAACAGCACGACCATTATATGAAACAGACCTACCGCAACCGCTGCACGATTGCAGGGCCCGGTGGCGAACTGTCCCTCTCCATCCCTACCGTGAAGCCCGACACGCTGAAATGTCCGATGAAAGACATCCGCATCTCCGACCACGGCAATTGGCGCCACCTGCACTGGAATGCCATTGAATCGGCCTACAACAGTACGCCGTTCTTTGAATACTATAAAGATGATTTCCGTCCGTTTTATGAAAAGAAATATGAGTTTCTCATCGATTTCAATGAGGAATTGTGCCGGACGGTGTGTGAGCTGATTGACATTCACCCCACGATTGAACGCACTCCGGAATACAAACTGGAACTTGCTCCCGGTGAAGACGACTTCCGCGAAGTGATACATCCCAAAAAGGACTTCCGCACGGCCGATCCTACATTCACTGCCCAGCCCTATTATCAGGTGTTTGAATCCAAGTTAGGCTTCCTGCCCAACCTGAGCATCATCGATCTGCTGTTCAACATGGGACCGGAAAGCATCCTGGTGCTGAAACAATGCCAATAAAAAAACAGAAAAGGGCAGCCCACTTTGCCTGTGCCTCATCAGCCGCAAAGACTGCCCTTGCAAGAGACAATTAGCGGTAAACCAATGTAGAAAGATACGGTTCCGCAAACATTTCATTGGCCACCTCCAGCAGCTGCTCTGCCGTTAAAGCCTCAATGCGCTGAAAGACCGACTCGGAAGACTCATATTTATGATAATGGAGATAGGTCTTGGCCATGCCCAGCGCATTATTCTCGAAATTATCGGAAGCCACCCCAATCTGACCGATAAGCTGTTTCTTGGCCGCAGCCAGCTGAGAAGGCGACATTTTGTTGTCACGCATCCGCTTCAGTTCCTTATACGTGAGCCGCAGGCACGTATCCATATCCTCCAAGTCCGTTCCGAAATAAATACAGAATGCCCCGGTGTCCGTATACGAAGTCAGGTTCGACTCCACCGTATAAACCAGTCCACGCCGCTCGCGCAAAGCCACATTCAGCCGGCTGTTCATGCCCGGTCCTCCTAAGATATTGTTCAGCAGATACAACGCCGTCCGCTTGTCGTCAAACGCATGATACCCCCGGCTTCCAATCATCACATGCGCCTGATGCGTGTCCTTGGCAATCGTCAGCTGCTCGGGCACATACAGCGGAGGAGGCACACGACGGCTCACCACATCCACCGCAGGAACATCCGAGAAGTATTTGGTAGCCAAGCGAACCACCTTTTTGAAGTCATACTGCCCCTGCACGAAGAACACCATATTACCCGGCTGGTAATACCGGCGGGTAAACGAAAGCACATCCTCTGAACGGAAACCGCGGAGCAGGTCGGGCTTCCCCAAGATGTTCCTCCCCAAAGGATGATTACGGAATATCAAATCCTCAAAATCGTCAAATATCAGTTCCGAAGGCGTATCCTCATACGACTGAATCTCGTCGATGATCACTTCCGTTTCCTTTTCAATCTCATGCTGCGGAAAAGTGGAATGGAAAACAATATCCCCCAGCAATTCCATAGCCCGCTCCAGATGCTCCGTAAGAAAAGCAGAATACACCACCGTCTCCTCCTTATTGGTATAAGCATTCAAGTCGCCTCCCACATTCTCCATCCGGTTCAGAATGTGCCAAGCCTTGCGCTTCTCGGTCCCTTTAAAAATAAGATGTTCCACGAAATGAGCCATTCCCTGCTCATTTTCCTCCTCATCGCGCGTTCCGGCGTCGATGGCAAATCCACAATAAGCTACCTTTGAGAGAGTCGGTTTATGAATAATACGCAAACCATTGGGAAGTATATGTTCGTTCGACTGCATTTTTAACCATCCAATTGAATTATGCTACAAAAATACAATAAAACTTATTGCGGTTTATAGAAAATTGCAGATATTTGTAGTGTATAACAGCTACAACGTATATGAAAAAGATTGGAATCTTCTGTTCTGCCTCGGATGACATTGACAAAATGTACTTCGACAGTGCCCGCCAGATTGGTAAATGGTTGGGACAAACAGGCAAGACGCTGATATATGGCGGAGCCAGCCTCGGCCTGATGGAATGTGTGGCACGCACAGCCAAGGAAAACGGAGGCAAGGTGATTGGCGTAGTCCCCACCAAGCTGGAAGAAAAGGACAGGGTTAGCACTTGTCTGGATGAAACCATCCACACACGCAACCTGAGCGACCGGAAAGATATCATGACAGAGAAGTCGGACATACTGGTTGCCCTGCCCGGCGGAATAGGCACCTTGGACGAAGTGTTTCATGTCATGGCTGCAGCCTCCATCGGCTATCACCAGAAGAAAGTGGTTTTCTTCAACGAGTTCGGCTTTTACGATGCACTGCTGCAGACACTCCGCTCACTGGAAGAGAAAGGGTTCGCCCGACAGCCGTTTTCCACATATTATGAAGTGGCCAATACAATCGATGAACTAAAAGAAATAATTGACTAACTGTATGATAGACTCCATCAAACAACTCTTGCAACAAGAGGCACAAGCTGTGCTCAATATTCCTGTAACAGACGCTTATGAACAGGCTGTGAAACTGATTGTAGAACAAGTGCATCAGAAGAAAGGGAAATTAGTGACTTCCGGTATGGGAAAGGCCGGCCAGATAGCCATGAACATTGCAACTACATTCTGCTCCACAGGCATTCCTTCGGTGTTTCTGCACCCCAGTGAAGCGCAACACGGCGACTTGGGCATCCTGCAGAATAATGACCTGCTGCTGCTCATCTCCAACTCGGGCAAGACCCGCGAAATTGTGGAGCTCACCCGTTTGGCACACAACTTGGATCCCAACTTGAAGTTTATCGTCATCACCGGCAATCCCGACAGCCCGCTGGCTCAGGAAGCCGATGTATGTCTCAGCACAGGCAAACCGGCTGAGGTGTGCACATTGGGCATGACCCCCACAACGTCTACTACTGCCATGACCGTCATCGGCGATATTTTGGTGGTACAGACCATGAAGGAAACCCAATTCACCATTGAAGAATACTCCAAACGCCATCACGGCGGCTATTTGGGCGAAAAATCAAGATCGCTATGCGAAAAGTAATCGGCATTGGAGAAACCATCCTCGACATCATCTTTCGGGGCGAACAGCCTTCGGCTGCCGTTCCGGGAGGTTCGGTGTTCAATGGCATTGTCTCACTGGGACGGATGGGAGTTCCTGTCGGCTTCATCAGTGAGACCGGCAACGACCGGGTGGGCCGCATCATTCTTCAATTCATGCGCGACAACCACATTCCCACCGATCATGTGAATGTGTTCCCTGACGGAAAATCGCCCGTATCACTGGCCTTCCTCAACGAGCAAAGCGATGCGGAATATCTTTTTTATAAAGACTATCCCCGGCAACGACTGGATGTGCTCTTTCCCCGACTCGAAGAGGACGACATCGTGATGATTGGCTCCTATTATGCCTTGAATCCGGTGTTGCGCGACAAAATACTCGAACTGCTGGAGCAGGCACGTGAAAAGAAGGCCATCGTGTATTATGACCCCAACTTCCGTGCTTCCCACAAGAACGAGGCGATGAAACTGGCTCCAACCATCATTGAGAACCTGGAATATGCTGACATCGTACGCGGTTCGCAAGATGATTTCCAATACATGTATGGTTTGCAGGATGCCGACAAGATCTATAAAGATAAAATCAAATTCTACTGCCCGCGCTTCATCTGCACGGCCGGCGGAAACAGCATTGCCCTGCGCACCAACAAAGTCAACAAAGATTACTCCATCCCACCGCTACAAGCTGTCAGCACCATCGGTGCCGGTGACAACTTCAATGCAGGAGTCATCTATGGCCTGCTCAAATATGACGTGCGCTACCGTGACCTGGCCAACATAGACGAACCGACTTGGGACCGCATCATTCAATGTGGAAAAGATTTTGCAACTGAGGTGTGCTGCAGCTACCATAACTCCGTTTCAACGGAATTTGCACAGAGTTACAAATAAATTACTATTAACTTTGGCTAATAATCGCAAAGGAATTACTCTATTTTCGAGTAATTCTTATCTTTGCGCACAGTAATCATCAGACAAACAAACTATGTACAAGAACCTGTTAAGTTGGCTAACCGTCCTATTGACCCTACCCTCCTGTTCAAACACCCCACCGACTATCTCTGTGGTCTGTGAAGAAAACAACATTGGCAACTGTGTCATCAAATGGGAAACGGCTCCAATGCTCAAAGGACAGGTACAAGTATATTCTTCCACTTCACCCACACAGATTCCGGAAGATACCCCCGTTGCCATGGAGAATATCGCAGAAGGAAAAATCACCATCATTCCGCACGACCCCTCCAAACGCTACTACTACTCCATGATCTTCAACAACAGATATAGAGTAAAAGTGGCTACACGCAACGTCAACATTCTGGGCATTCAAAATTTCCGCGACTTAGGAGGCTACAAATCGTCGGAAACAGGAAAAATGGTACACTGGGGAATGCTCTACCGGTCGGGACAGATCGACAGTATCTCGCCCAACTCCCGCAAGGAACTGAAAAATATGGGTATACGCACCATCGTAGATTTACGGGCCCCTAGTGAATGCAGCGTGTATCCCCAACTCAAAGATAAAGATTTCCACTTGATACACATACCCATCAAAGAGGGAAACATGGAACAGATTCTGAAAGGAATAAAAGAGCAGAAAATACAAAGTGACACCATCTACCGCGTCATAGAACAGATGAACCGTGACATGGTGACCGGACAGCAGAAAGAAATCAAGGAGCTGTTCAACGTCTTGCTGAAACGTGAAAACTACCCGATTGTCATTCATTGCACATCGGGCAAAGGACGTACCGGTGTCATTGCAGCACTGACTTTAGCAGCCTTAGGAGTAAACGACGACATCATCATGTCCGACTATCGGCTAAGCAATGATTTCTTCAACATCCCTAAGGCCTCAAAATACGCCTATGACCTGCCGATCCATTCACAGGAAGCCATCACAACCATTTATTCGGCGAAAGAAGACTTTCTGAATGCAGCCAAAGAACAGATAGAAAAAGAATACGGAAGTGTGCAGGCCTATCTGAACAAAGCCATCGGCATCACACCCAAAGAAATCAAACAGCTGCGCGACATACTGCTTGAGAACAATTGAAGAAGCCACATCAGAAGGATGAAATCACAATGTTGTATAAATCTGCAACAATAATCCATTCTTCTTGATATTTTTTTCGCAGAAATAACTATCTTTGCAACCGAAATATAAAGATATACAGAGATTTAATGAAGACATTTGAAGAGCTTGGCGTTTCTCCGGAGATACGTAGAGCAATTGAAGAAATGGGATATGAGAATCCCATGCCGGTACAAGAGGAAGTGATTCCGTACCTTTTAGGAGAAAATAATGATGTAGTAGCTCTTGCACAGACAGGAACTGGGAAAACAGCCGCATTCGGCTTGCCCCTTATCCAGAAGATTGACGTAAAGAACAGAATTCCACAATCGCTTATTTTATGCCCCACTCGTGAACTTTGTCTGCAGATTGCAGGCGATTTGAACGACTATTCCAAGTACATTGACGGACTGAAGGTGCTGCCCGTATATGGAGGTTCTTCCATCGACAGCCAGATCCGCAGTCTGAAAAGAGGAGTACACATCATCGTGGCTACTCCGGGCCGCTTACTGGACCTGATGGAACGGAAAACAGTGTCGCTGTCTACCATCCGCAACGTGGTAATGGACGAAGCCGACGAAATGCTGAATATGGGATTTACCGACAGCATCAATGCGATTTTGGCTGATGTTCCTCAAGAACGAAACACGCTGCTTTTCTCGGCCACGATGAGCCCGGAAATTGCACGCATTTCAAAGAACTACTTGAACAATGCCAAAGAGATTACCATCGGCCGCAAGAACGAGGGTACAAATAATGTGAAGCATGTGGTATTCACCGTACATGCCAAAGACAAATACGAAGCGCTGAAGCGCATCGTAGACTACTATCCGCAGATTTACGGTATCATTTTCTGCCGCACCCGCAAGGAAACACAGGAGATTGCCGACAAACTGATGCAGGAAGGTTACAATGCCGACTCACTGCACGGCGAACTCTCGCAAGCACAACGTGATGCGGTGATGCAGAAATTCCGCATCCGCAACCTGCAGCTGCTGGTAGCTACCGACGTGGCTGCCCGCGGACTGGACGTAGATGACCTGACGCACGTCATCAACTACGGACTGCCCGACGATACAGAAAGCTATACACACCGAAGCGGACGTACAGGACGCGCCGGTAAAACGGGTACTTCCATCGCTATCATCAACCTGCGTGAAAAAGGAAAGATGCGTGAGATTGAACGGATTATCGGCAAGAAATTCATCCCGGGCGAAATGCCTACAGCAGCAGGCATCTGCCAGAAACAGCTGCTCAAGGTGATTGACGACCTGGAAAAGGTGAAAGTCAATGAAGAAGAAATAGCCGAGTTCATGCCGGAAATTTACCGCAAACTGGAATGGCTGAGCAAAGAGGACCTGATTAAGCGGATGGTTTCACACGAGTTCAACCGCTTTGCCGAGTACTACCGCCACCGTCCGGAGATTGAACAGCCGTCGGACCCGCGCAGCGAACGGAAAGCCAAGGACAACGGTGCTGGAAAACGAAGCCGCAAAGCAGCTCCGGGATTCACCCGTCTGTTTATCAACCTCGGAAAGACAGACAATTTCTTCCCCGTGGACCTCATCACACTGCTGAACAACAACACCCGCGGACGCATCGAACTGGGACGCATCGACATGATGCAGAATTTCTCTTTCTTTGAAGTGGAAGAAAAAGAAACCAAGAATGTGGTGAAAGCTTTGAGCCGCACCAAATGGAAGAACCGTAAGGTAGTGGTGGAAGTTTCTAACGAAGACGAAACAACCGACAAGAAAGGCGGTAAGAAAGAAGGCAAGAAAACCGGAAAAGAAGGCAAAAAGGCCGAAAAGAAGAACAAGCCAAGCAGAGCGGAAAGAGGATATACCGAAGCCCGCGGACCTAAGAAAAAAGACGATTGGAAGAAGTTCTTTGAAGACTAAAGGCTGACTTACACAGCGGCATTGCGCCGGTTAAAAATACAAAGGTGTGTTGAAACAGGGCTGATACCCCTTTTATTCAACACACCTTTTTTTGTGAAATCTAACTAATACTATCCCATCTTTCCCGTCAGATACGCTCTTGTGCGTTCATC
>Shorty_p1__coassemble_1025_pt1 | contig 71318 bp, 52 predicted proteins | sample Shorty_p1__metabat2_high_PE_031 | metagenome-assembled genome bin Shorty_p1 | reverse complement strand
GCCGACCCTCTGCTTGTAAGGCAGATGCTCTGAACCAGCTGAGCTAAACGCCCTTACACTTCCGTTTCAAAAGCGATGCAAAGGTACTGCTTTTTTTGATACCTGCAAATTTTCAACGCATATTTTTCAAAAAAAAGAATGAAATCACTCATTTTGTTGTTACAATAGTTACAGATGACTGCAGTGACCATCTATGCAGCATCAATATAACTCGCTCATTAAAACCTGTTTAAATCCATATCCTACTACAAAACACGGATGATAGCAAACATTCCCTCCTCCGATCGATGCATCTGTAGAATTTTCATCCGCAGCAGAATCATACCATAATATAATAGGAACAACCAACATACATACACGACCAATCTACACTTTTTGCTGAATAACGCTGCCTCTGACGTGCAGAACATGGATATGAGATAGGCAAAAACCCATTTTTCACCCCCTTCAATCGTCCATTCAACTACCTAAACTGACGCATCAAGTATGAATCACCCGGGTGAACCACATAAACCACCCAGGTGATTCATATAAACCACCCGGGTGGGCCACGTAAACCACCCGGGTGAATCAATCGCAACGCAAGCATCCGGAAGAATAAAAAGGGCAAAAGAGGCAGATAAATGCACTTGTTTCCTTGACACAAAGAGCTTCGAATCAGACACGAAGTTACATTGATGACAGCAGATTATAAAACTTACAAACAAATGATAGGACAGAGAAAAAATCATTGTATATTTGTCACCTCATCTTGCATGGATGTTATTATAGTAAATACCAATAAAAACACACGTATGAAACAAACTCAACTCTCTTTGAGACGCATTTCGATGCTCTTATTACTCTGTCTGAGCACCTCTTTTCTGTGGGCTGCCGTTAACCCGAAACCTTTTGTTGTCCCGGAACTGAAGCAGTGGACAGGTAAAGAAGGTCATTTTACTCCGGACGAAAATACGCGGATTGTGTGCCCGGACGCTCAACCGGAAGTCATGCAGATTGCCCGGCAGCTAGCCGAGGACTATCGCACTTTATTTGGCCAAGCGCTGGATATTACAACCGGAAAGCCTCAATCCGGTGACTTTGTCTTGACTCTTTCGAAAGACAAAAAATTAGGAAAGGAAGGCTACAGTATCAAAATTGCCGACCGCGTCACGTTATCGGCCCCTACCCCTACAGGACTCTACTGGAGCACACGTACCCTGCTTCAACTTGCCGAACAGTCGGACGGACAGCAACTGCCTAAAGGCCTCATCCGCGACTACCCCGACTATGCAGTCCGCGGTTTCATGATAGACTGCGGACGAAAATTCATTCCGATGGCTTATCTGAATGACTTGGTGAAGATCATGGCCTATTATAAGATGAACACCCTGCAAGTGCATCTCAACGACAATGGATTCAAGCAGTTCTTCCATCACGACTGGAATAAGACGTATGCTGCCTTCCGACTGGAATCGGACACTTATCCGGGACTGGCTGCCCGCGACGGTTTTTATTCCAAGCAGGCTTTCATCGATTTCCAGAAACAGGCTGCGGCACAATGCGTAGAAATCATTCCGGAAATCGACATTCCGGCCCACTCTCTGGCTTTCACACAGTATAAACCGGAGATAGGTAGCAAGGAGTATGGCATGGACCATTTGGATTTATTCAAACCGGAAACTTATGAATTTGCCGATGCCTTGTTTAAGGAATACCTGGAGGGAGAAGAACCCGTATTTGTCGGCAAACGGGTACACATCGGTACGGATGAGTATTCAAACGCCAAAAAAGAAGTGGTGGAAAAATTCCGTTCATTCACCGACCACTACATCCGGCTGGTAGAAAGCTACGGCAAGCAAGCGGTGATCTGGGGAGCCCTGACCCATGCTAAAGGCGATACACCGGTGAAATCGGAAAATGTCATCATGAGCGCCTGGTACAACGGCTATGCCGATCCGGAAACCATGGTCAAGGAAGGCTACCAGCTCATCAGCATTCCCGACGGACTGGTTTATCTGGTGCCTGCAGCCGGCTATTATTACGACTACCTGAACGAATCGTATCTGTATAAAGAGTGGACTCCCGCCCACATTGGCAAATCGGTATTCGAAGAGAAACATCCGGCTGTGCTCGGAGGTATGTTTGCCGTATGGAACGACCACGTTGGAAACGGCATTTCAGTGAAGGACATCCATCACCGTGTCTTTTCTTCCCTACAAACGCTGGCAGTGAAAATGTGGACAGGCGTTCAGACATCATTGAACTATGAAAAATACAACGAACAGCGCAAAGCACTGAGCGAAGCTCCCGGAGTAAATCAGCTGGGACGTATCGGTACACAGCCTGCCTTGGTCTATGAACGGGCTGCCCTTACTCCCGAAAGCTATTCGCCCTATCCTGAAATCGGCTACAACTACACCGTCAGCTTTGACATCACCGGTGCAGAAGAGACACCGGGCACCGAGCTGTTCCGCTCTCCGAATGCTGTATTCTATTTATCCGACCCGATACGGGGTATGATGGGATTCGCACGCGACGGTTATCTCAATACCTTCCCCTTCAAGGTAAATACCGGTGAAAAAGTAAACATCCAAGTTGAAGGCGACCACCAAAGCACCACGCTCTATGTAAACGGAAAGAAAGTAGAAGAAATGAATATCGGCAAGATTTATTTCAACGGCGGAAAAGATTCCATCAATTATGTCCGCACACTGGTATTCCCGCTGGAAAGAGCCGGCCGCTTCAACAGTGCCATCGAAAACCTAAAAGTATACAACTACCGACTGCATCAAAAATAGCTCTCTGCCTCCCTCCGTGTTCAGTTCCTGCTGAATACAGTGGGTTGCCTACTATATAGCAAGAGGGCACAAAGGAAATCAACTTCCTCTGTGCCCTCTTATTTATTTCAGGACCATTCCTGCTTATTTATATTCTTGCCAGCTCTTGATCTGAATGTCGCTCTGCTCCAATTCACAGAACGCTTCGATGAAGGCACTAGCCAAACGAGCGTTGGTAATCAACGGAATGTTGTGGTCGATTGCACCACGACGGATGCGGTAACCGTTGGTCAGCTCACGTTTGCTGTGATTCTTCGGGATATTTACAATCAAATCGAACTTGTGGTCAGCAATCATCTTCATTACGTTGTTCTCTGCATCTGGTTTTTCATCCGGCCAGTAAACAGGAGTCGTAACCACGCCATGCGCATTCAAGAAAGCTGCCGTACCAGCTGTTGCATACACCTTATAGCCCTTAGAGTAAAGCTTGCGGCTGGAGTCGAGCAAATCTACTTTCGACTTCATTGCACCTGATGAGAACATCACTGCTTTTTCAGGAATCTTGAATCCGGTAGCAATCATGGCATTCAGCAAAGCTTCAGAGAAATCATCACCGATACATCCCACTTCACCAGTAGACGACATATCTACGCCCAATACCGGGTCGGCCTTATGCAAGCGAGAGAAAGAGAACTGAGATGCTTTCACACCGATCCAGTCGATATCGAATGCCGATTTATCCGGACGAGAATAAGGAGCATTCAGCATGATGCGAGTAGCTGTTTCAATAAAGTTGCGCTTCAGCACCTTAGAAACGAACGGGAAACTACGAGAAGCACGCAAGTTACATTCGATTACCTTCACTTCATTGTTGCGAGCCAGGAACTGGATATTGAACGGACCCGAGATATTGAGTTCTTTCGCAATCTGGCGGCTGATTTTCTTGATGCGGCGAGCCGTTGCAAAATAAATCTTCTGAGCCGGGAATACCAGCGTAGCATCACCCGAGTGAACACCGGCAAACTCTACGTGTTCAGAGATAGCATATTCCACCACTTCACCATTCTGAGCCACAGCATCAAACTCAATTTCTTTTGTATTCTCCAGGAACTGAGAAACAACGACCGGATATTCTTTAGAAACTTCAGCTGCCATCTTCAAGAAGTTGGCCAATTCTTCGTCGTTGTAGCAAACATTCATCGCTGCTCCTGAAAGCACGTAAGAAGGACGTACCAACACAGGATAACCCACTTTCTCAACAAAGCCCTTCACATCTTCCAGGCTGGTGAGTTCCTGCCAAGCCGGCTGGTCGATACCCAGTTGGTCGAGCATAGCCGAGAACTTGTTGCGGTTTTCTGCACGGTCGATAGAAATAGGAGAAGTTCCCAACACAGGCACAGACTGACGATACAGTTTCATTGCCAAATTGTTCGGAATCTGTCCGCCTACAGACACAATCACACCACCCGGCTGTTCCAGATCAATCACATCAAGCACACGTTCGAATGAAAGTTCATCGAAGTAGAGACGGTCGCACATGTCATAGTCAGTTGAAACCGTTTCAGGGTTATAGTTGATCATGATTGACTTATAGCCCAGTTTGCGAGCAGTCTGCACAGCATTTACCGAGCACCAGTCGAACTCTACAGAGCTACCGATACGGTAAGCACCCGAACCGAGTACAATGACTGACTTGTCATTCTTATAATAGTTCACATCATAGCCTTCAACAGCGTATGTCATGTACAGGTAGTTTGTCAGTTCCGGATGTTCATTTGCTACCGTGTTGATACGCTTCACAGCAGGAAGAATACCCAATGCCTTACGACGAGCACGAACAGCCAAGTTTTCTTTCTCCATGTTGCCGCTCGGGTTCAAAACGAAGCGAGCAATCTGGAAGTCAGAGAATCCCAGCACTTTCGCTTCACGAAGCACCTCTACCGGAATATCTTCCACCTGATTGTAAGCAGAAAGCTTAGCTTTAAAGTCAACGATATTCTTCAGTTTACCCAAGAACCAAGAATCAATCTTAGTCAGTTCGTGAATACGTTCAATCGTATATCCTTCCTCCAGTGCCTGCGCGATAGCAAAGACACGCAAGTCAGTAGGATGAGAAAGTTCCTGATCAAGGTTATCGAAATGCAGTCCTTCATTGCCTACAAATCCGTGCATACCCTGACCAATCATACGGAGACCCTTCTGGATAATTTCTTCGAAAGAGCGTCCGATAGACATGATTTCACCAACCGACTTCATGCTGGAACCGATTTCACGAGACACACCCGCAAATTTAGTCAAGTCCCAACGAGGAATCTTACAGATATAATAATCCAATTCAGGAGCTACATAAGCCGAGTTCGGGGTACCCATTTCACCAATCTGATCGAGAGTGTAACCCAATGCAATTTTAGCAGCAACGAAAGCCAACGGATAACCTGTAGCTTTAGAAGCCAAAGCAGAAGAACGGCTCAGACGAGCGTTCACTTCAATCACACGGTAATCATCCGTATCTGAGTTGAAAGCATACTGAATGTTACATTCACCCACAATGCCCAAGTGACGGATACATTTCACCGACAGTTCCTTCAGCATTGAAAGTTCCTTCTCATCCAATGAGCAAGTAGGAGCAACTACAATAGATTCACCGGTATGAATACCCAGCGGGTCAAAGTTTTCCATGCTTGCCACAGTGAAGCAGTGATCGTTGGCATCACGAATCACTTCAAACTCTATTTCCTTCCAACCTTTCAAAGATTCTTCAACCAGAATCTGCTTAGAGAAAGTGAATGAGCTTTCGGCCAATTTCACAAATTCTTCTTCGTTGGCACAGATACCACTACCAAGACCACCCAATGCATAAGCCGAACGCACCATAACCGGATAACCGATTTTACGTGCAGCAGCCAAAGCTTCTTCCATGCTTTCTACTGCCTGGCTCACCGGAGTCTTCATTTCAATTTCATCCAACTTCTTGACAAACAAGTCACGGTCTTCAGTGTACATGATAGCATCTACCGATGTACCGAGCACCTTCACTCCATATTTTTCAAGAATGCCTTGTGTATAAAGTTCGGCACCGCAGTTCAACGCAGTCTGTCCACCGAAAGCAAGCAAAATACCATCAGGACGTTCTTTCTTGATAATTTCTTCTACAAAGTACGTGTTTACGGGAAGGAAATACACCTTATCGGCAATCCCTTCAGAAGTTTGAATGGTAGCGATGTTCGGGTTTACCAATACTGAACTGATCCCTTCTTCTTTCAAAGCTTTCAGCGCTTGTGAACCTGAGTAGTCAAACTCTCCGGCCTGTCCGATTTTGAGTGCCCCAGAACCCAAAACGAGAACTTTCTTGATTTCCTTTTCCATATCTTATGTTGTTTTATAAAGTTGTTTTCCCAATTTATTTATAAAAAAAATGCGTTACCCTTAAAAAAGGATTAACGCATTACCAAAGAACTAAAATATCGTTTCTCAAGAAAAAAGAGAAACCCGCTACCTGCGAATGTAAAACATTCGAATAGAGGTGGTATTTACTTCTTGTTTCTTGCTGAATCATTGTCTCTATTAAAATTTATGCAAAGTAACGACTTATTTTGCACATGGCAAAACGAAAGCCCCACTTTTTTTAGCTGAATACACCGGCACAAACCATCATAGATAAAACTTCAAATAAAAAAGGCCCTGCTACCAACATCGGTAACAAGGCACTTTTTATACACTTACTTTACGCGAGTAAACAAGATGCGGAATGGAGCATCGAGCATACTGCCCATAAATTCATAAATGGTAGCGCCGAAATCCGGTTGTTTCGGAGCAAAATCATCCAACGTACATTCCAACATTTCCTTCCCGTCAACCTCCACTAAACGGAAACCGACCAATGCGGCACGCTTCTCTTCATAAGTAGCCGAGAAGTTGATATTAATATCCGGTATTTCCAATACAGAAACCTTGACATTCTTCCATAATTCCTGGAAGTTTTTATCAGCTTCTTCCTTAAACGTTATCTTTCGGGTACTGTTGCCAAAGTAATTTCTTAAGTCGCCGGTTATATTCGAAGTAAAGACGTATTCCTCATAGGAATCACCTTCAAAAATAATCTGATCGGCAGGCGTACCCTTAGGGGCTTTACTCATATCTTCCACACCATATGATTCGAACAGATCAAGATTCGTAATCTGCTTAAATGCCCATGTGCCGGTAAACACATCAGGCCCTTTCAACAAAATAGTCATAACAGCGTTGCTGCCAAAAGCATATCCATCTTTATTCGAAAAACGAATCACCAGTTTGTCCTTGCCTTCTTCTTTCTTTAGCATTTTAACAGAAAAAACACCTTTGTTCTTATTACGCTTCACCGTAGCAACCGAGCCTCCCACGAACTCAAAATGTTCTCCTTCGACTGCTGTGGAACTTTCATCTACCACCAAAGGAAAACTTGTATCCACTTTCACCTTATGACTACCTCCCTTCATGGTAGACAATTGGATTTCAAAATCTGCATTGAACCCCACCTTACCTTGGGACTCACAGAAAGACATAATAGCCCCATTGCTACTCAACAATGTCACTGAAGCGTAATTCATCACTCCCAAAGAAAAACCAACGGGCGCTTTTTGCAAGTTCACATACAGTTCTTTATTGTCATCACCTATATTTTCGTCGATACGCTGCAATACAAAAGAAGCCTCAGTTGCACCCGCCTTGAAAGTTACAACAGCCTGCGGCACTGTGAAATCAACACCTTCAACCGCTGTACCGCCAAAACCAACCGGAATAGTTACATCTACATCCGGTGCTTTATCTATCTTCACTTTCACTTCTACACTTCCTTTTGCAAGCGTATAGAAAGGCTGGTCGATATAAATTTGGGGCAATGCGCCCTTATCATCATCCGACGAGCATGCTGCGAGCAAAAGCATCATGCCTACTATTGCAAATACATAGAGACCTAACTTATTCATACTATTTCTCATTTAATCAGTTATCTATTAGCTTTTCGTTCCAGCTTCATACTCAGCCTTTATGGCATTATAGAGTTCTATTTCTTCCTCATCCATCACTGTAGGACTCGCCACTTTATAAATCTTATTCGAATAATTTGTATCCGACTGAGGCGGCAACTCATCATAGTCCTCACAAGAAGTGTAAGACAGCCCAGCAACCAACAAACTTATCACAATCACCCATGGACGATATATCAATTGTTTTTTCATCGCGTACTCCTTTCTTTAATTATTTTCAATTTCTGTGTAACCCGGATTCTGCACCAACCCGCTATTCAAGTCAATATCATGTAACGGAATAGGGAAAGTGTACATGTAACTTTGCGTCACATACGTTAAACCGTTAAACATAGTAGCAAAAGCAGGTGATCCGTTGCGTTTCTGTTCAAAAAAACGGTCGCCTTCCAAGAACAATTCCTTTCTGCGTTCCTGCAAAATAAAGCCCAGCAATGGTGTCAATGCCTCTCCCTTGGCATCCACCTTGATAATTTCCTTTTCTGTCAGTGCAGGCAAGTTATCTTCAGTTACCGCAACATAATTGCTGATACGATGTGCCCGCAATTCATTAACAGCCTTCAGAGCCTTATCTGTTTCATTAAGATGATACCAACACTCCGCTTCTATCAACTTAAATTCAGCTGCCCGCATGCCACAGAAGAACACCTTTTTAGCCTGCCGCTTACTATTGACCCATAAATCATAACGCACATCAGTAACCTTTTCAGACTCTGTAAAAGCACTCAGAAAGCGAAGACTCACCGGACGAGCTTCCAGCACCGTGGTTACCCCCGACAATTCATTTCCAGTAGTACTACTCATCGAACGATAAGCCTTGATTAACTGGTTGCCTGCCAATTCGAATGCATTGTTCATCATTGCTTTATAGGATTCTCCTTCCAATAAAGGATGACTGGCCAGCAATTCCTGCGCCAAAGGCAAGGCTTTATTCCACTGCTCGGTCCAAAAATACAGCCGAGCTAGATAACCTTTCACCACATCTTCCGTAAATCGGAACATATCATCGGTCAGATGGTAACCAGCCGCTTTCTTCAAATCACTTTCAATCTGAAGAATAGTCGTTTCCAAATTGCTACGCAATGGTCTTTCTTCCATGTCGAATGTCATCACAAGCGGTAATCCCAACTGTTTATCAAACTCACCCGCCCGCGGAGCTTCGCAATACAAACGCATCAACTGGTAATATGCCACCCCACGAATAGCATAAGCCACACTCCGTATTTTATCTGATTCCAAAGTGCCCGACTCCTTCATCTCATTAAGCACAATGTTACAATCACGAATGTATTCATACAATGTACGATAAGCATTCTGATATTTCATGGAACCTACAAAATTACCAACATACGTTTCAAGCGAACGGGCCCCTGAACCTGTCAGACACGTTTCGAAATCATCGCCGCAAGCCGCATCCCACGAAATAAACTGACTGGCATTTCCCACCAAATAAGCATCAGCTCCAAGATCAATGGTATTCAAACGGTTGTGAATCAATGCAGAAAACTCCTCTGCAGTTTTAGGGATAGTCCGCCCATATGGTTTGATATCCAAATAACTATTGCAAGACGTACTCATAAGTACCATGACACTTGCTAAAAATATATTAATTTTTTTCATACACTAAATCATTTAAAATCCTACAGACACCCCCATAGAGAAAGTACGCGGTACGGGGTACACTGCTCCGGGAGTTTCTGGGTCAATGCCTGAATAATTGGTTATAGTAAAGATATTGTTTACTGCAAACGAAAAAGACAGCGAACTTATACGTGCACGTTTAAGCCACTCACCTTGGAAATTATAACCCAACAAAATAGAATTAAGTTTAAAATAAGATACATTTTCCATCATCGATGCACGGGTGATGCTCTCACTCGTCACCATGAAATTATTCAATCCCAAGTAATCGCCATATGCATCGATGATACGCGGATAACCATTGGTAATCGGATTATTTGGTGTCCAACGGTTTACACGATCTTTCGTTACATTCAAGTGATTAGTGTAAAGGTCATTCTGCTGAGTTGGTACACGTTCAATCACACTACCATCCAGACTGCTATACGACACCGGACACGTAATATTATTCAGCACCTTGCCCCCAAATGAATACGAACCACCCATACTCAATGACAAGTTTTTATAAGATACAGATATGGAATATCCACCATTTGTCGGAGCATTACTAGTGCCCAAATAAAACGCATAATTCTGTGCCAATGCCCGGTCGGCTGCGGTTGACATCACCACATCCGGACGAACTGCATAAGTATATATACCTAATTTAGAATCTATACCAGTGACCATACCGCTCACAATCGAATTCAGAGGATAACCCACATAATTGGAATTGAAGATACTGCCATTTGGAGAATCATACTTCAACAATTTGTTACGGTTGTATGCAATGTTTCCGCTAAGAGAGAAACGCCAGTCTTTTGTCTTCAACACATCCGCACTCAGGGTCAACTCAACTCCCTGATTCAACAATTCAGATGTATTGTAACTCTGTAAAGAGAAACCGGTAGTATACACCACTGGGACACTGGTCACTGCATCTCGCGTACGTCGGTCATACAACTCACCCTGCAACCGCAAACGGTTATCAAACAAACCTACATCCAATGACACTTTCATATCTCGAGTCTTTTCCCAGCGCAACTTCGGATTCGGTGCATTCTTAAGCCATCCCATACGATAGTATTCATCATTTGCTTTCCTGAAAGCCGTATTGTAATCCATCACCAACTGCGGATAAACAGACTTATTGATATTTCCTGTATACCCTAATGCAGCCCGCAAAGACAAGGTACTTACAACAGGCTTCAATGATTCCATAAACGATTCCTGATCTATATTCCAAGAAAGACCTACCGATCCAGTAGGATTAAACTGCTCTTTACTACCAAAATTATTCGATCCATCAGTACGTCCAGTCAAACTTAAGATATAACGTTGCTTAAATACATAATCCAATGAAAAATAGAAAGACGCAAAAGTCTCTTCAGAAATACTCTGTCCAGACAAACCGTCGATAATAGAAGCATAAGAAAGTAGATCACTATAACCCACATTCATATTTTCTGGATAAACCGGTATCGATGAATTACCCGAAACCGGATCATATCCGTAGCGTTTTTCATAAATACTCTTGGAGTATTGTCCTCTGATTTCAGCACCCAACAAAGCACTAACATAATGATGATCAGCAAACGTATTGAAATAATGAAACTGTCCACGCAAGTTATAATTCGTATTGTATGCAGAAGTCTGAGTAATAGAACCGTAAGTACGATCTGACAAATTGCTCATAGTTCCTTCAAACGGACGATCTATCCAAGCTGCATAAGTATTTTTACCATTAATATTATCGGAGTTATTATTGACATATCCGTATGAAGCTAACCCTTCAAAAGAAAAATTATCAAGGATATTCACTGATAGATTGGCTATAATAGTGGCCGATAAATTCTTCGTCTCGTTCAATGTCTCGTTTAATTCACGGAAAATATTGTACCCGCCCTTAGGCAATTTTCTCTCATACGAACCATTAATATGAGTCAGTGCATAAAATGTTTGGTCGGCCGCATAAGAACCATCTTCATTATATACCCTTTCATACGGATTGGCAAAATAAGCATACTTAAACGGATCTACATTCAGTGAAGGAGATTCGGATTTTTGCATAGACAAATCGGCTGAAAAGCCCAACTTGACCCGCTTATTCGGCTTCATATCGATCTTAGCATTTACATTGTAACGATTATACTCATCGCGCTTCAGTAAACCCTTATTCTTCATATAACCTAAGGATATATAATAAGTATTTTTTTCGGTACCCCCCGAAAGCGAAAGGTTGTGGCTATTGGACACTGAATTTTGAAACAACTCGTCAAACCAGTTTGTGGTATGTTGTCCCAAACGAGCAATCTCTGCATCCTGTTGTTCTACCGTCATGTTGGCATAAGGACCATAACCAGAACGAATCATGCCGACTGCACCAATCACTGGATAACGCTGTTTCTTAGCAAACTTTCCAGCAGAAAATTCATCCCACAGTTCCTGCTCCCAAGCCAATTTTTCCTGCGAATTCATCAGGTTAGCATCACCTGGAGGACTGGTCACTACTGATACGTTGGCAGAATAATTGATATGCATTTTTCCCTCCTTACCTCGTTTGGTAGTTACCACGATGACACCGCCTGCTGCACGCGAACCGTAAATAGCAGCTGCAGATGCATCTTTCAAAACAGTGATGGATTCGATGTCATTCGGATTAATCCCTGATATACCATTCGTAAAAATATCATTAAAATCGCCGGCTTTTACCTGACTGCTAGAAACATTCGGAATGTCTTTCTGCAAAGGAACACCATCTACGACCCACAACGGTTCTGCATTACCGGTAATGGTATTGGTACCACGGATTCTTACCTTGGCCGTTTCTCCCGGACGGCCAGACAATGCCTTCACGTCCATACCAGCCACTTTACCCTGCATCAACATATCAAGGTTGGCCGTTGGCGCTCCTTCCAAGTCTTTAGCCGTCAGCGTAGCCAACGAACCTGTAGAACGTCGTTTGGTAGTACGCTGATACCCAGTCACCACCACCTGATCCAATTCTGATGTTTCATCTTGTAAAGTAATGTATCCGCTCAACGGCTTTATCACCTTCATCGTAAGTGGTTTCATGCCGAGATACTTAAATACAATTTCCGCATTTTTTTCTACATACAAAGACAGATCGCCATGCTCATCGGCTACTACGCCCTGTTTCTTTCCGGCAATCTGCACGGTAGCACCCGGCAAAGGATACCTGTCTGCATCTACCACTTTCACTTTAACCAAGATCATTGCGTCACCTTGTGGTTCTTGCGCATACAGCACAGCTGTTATGCAGCAGAAACAAAATAACAGAAAAAATCTGGCAGTTTTTTGATACCTCATAAGCACACAAATTAGGGTTAATAACTATGATTTACTATATCAATGTGACGCTCTGTTGGTTGCAACAGATTCTCAACAAAATAATAACGTATCAAATTTTGATAATACGGACACATCACTCCATGGTCCTTCCCGGGAAGAACGAACATGTCGAAACGCTTGTTGGCTTGAATCAATGCATTCGCCATCCGATACGTACAAGAAGGAGGTACATTCTTGTCTACATCTCCCGTAAGAAGCATTAAACGCCCCTTTAAGTTCTTTGCCAATTCCATATTAGTAGGAATCTGGATTGAAAAAACTGTTTTTCCCGTTTTTTTATCTATTTTTTCTTCCAATCCATGAAAAGTTTCTCCCCACCATTGAATATATATATTATTATCGTAATTGCCAGATGCAGCTACTCCCACTTTGTAAAAATCAGGATAAGTAAGCATAGCCGCTACCGTCTGAAAAGCACCTCCTGAATGTCCATAAATTCCCACTCTATCCAAATCAATAAACGAATACATCCTGCCCAGTTCTTGAATAACATGCTTATCGTCAGCCAACGGATAATCACGCAAGTTACCATAACCGAACGTATAAAAATCACGCCCTCTCAACGGAGAACTACCTCGAGCAGCCACATTGATAACTACAAATCCCAATTCTGCAAGCGACTGGTTGCCGTTATCATCAAGAGTAAATGAATGAGGTATCTGATCATCCTGCGGCCCAGGATATACATTGCTAATAATCGGATATTTCTTATTTGAATCCAAATCTGTGGGCACATACATCAGTCCATACAAATCTGTTACACCATCAGCTGCTTTCAACTTAAGCATAGTTGGCGGAATCCAACCTTGATTTTTCAATTCGGTCAAATCCACTTGATCGATTTGAAAACACCGATTTGGATGAGCCACCGACACTGTCTGCATAACTGGAGCCATATCCATTCGAGAATAGACATCAACTGCATACTGCTTGTCATCACTCAGTTTCAGTTCATGAGTACCATTACCCGGAGTAAGCAACTGCTGATTAGTTCCATTCCAATTAACACGATAGTAAAAACGATAATACGGATTTATGCCTCGTTCATTTCCATAACCAGCGAAAATCAATGACCGACGTAAGGTATCAATATGTAGGACATTACCTGCTACAAGAGCTTCGCCTTGCGTAATACGATTCAACAACTTGCCTTGGCTGTCATATAAATAATAATTTCCCTTACCTGTCCGTTCAGACCACCAAATAAAAAATTTTCCATCCTCTATAATATGATAATTGAACAGACTCAAGTTCATATGCGGCTTACATTCTTCTGAAATCAATTCTGTGATACTGCCATCCTGCACGTTTACCCGACACAAGTCCACCCGATCTGCTTTACGGCTTTTTCGCACAAAATAAAGCGATTCCATTGAACGATAATAATTCAGTTCAACTGTTTGATCAGGATACTTATAGATAGGCAATCTCTTACCTTCTTTTCGATCGGCATCATACCAGTAAAGATGATATTGACGTACGCCAGCATCTCCCGGCATCGGCATCTTGAAAGAGCTTATCTTCGGTCTTTGTTTAGTTAACGAATGAATCAAGGAAAGCTCTTCTACTTGACTCATATCTTGCATTAACTGTACATAACGATGCCCTAACCAAAATCCTCTGCTATTTTCAGGCAAAGTATCCCGGCTAAATCGATAAGTATAAGCCGCATCTTCCTTGCCATCAGCCGTCACACGGCTGACACTTCCATCACGATTATCACGGATAAACAAATCATATCCTCCTCCCATCATTGTAAACAAAGAGTCTGAGCTATGACATGTTTTAATACTCCTTAAACGCTTAGATTCAGATGTAAGAGGTTGGGCTATTACATATAATTGTCCACGACGGATATCATACCTCATCAACTTTCCTTTCTTTCTCAAATAAAAACAGCTCAAGTCTTTATCCTTAAAACGATATCCGTAGATAAACAAACGATTTTTATCTAAGGTATCTCCAGTTATTGCCGCATATTGCTGCACAAAACGTTCATTATCTTTTATTAAATTAGTTCTCTTACCAGTCTTGGCATTAACCAGATAATGACAAATCACATCCCCTTCTTTCACGTAGTAATAGAATGAAGACGTACCTTCAATCCAAGATGGATAAAATCGCCTATGCTCCATGCATTTTTCCAATGAATCGGCAGACATCTTTTCAGCACGAGACCAATTAGGAAAATCAGGAGCCAAATGTTGTGCTTGTACAGATAAACACAATGCAGCAACTATTCCTAATATAAAATAAATCCTTTTCATACATATTTATTTATAAGTAACAGCCATCTTTACTGCTTCATAAACATCGATTACGCCTCCACTAACACAATTGTTTTTTAATGCATCATTGGAACGTACGGTTCGAATCAATATTTCCTTTATCTGAGCCGCCTTTAGTTTTGGAAAATAAGCCCGTAACATAGCAGCTACACCGCTTACTATAGGAGCAGCAACACTGGTTCCCTGAGAAGTCATGTATTTATTGCCCGGAGCAACAGACGTTATCTTTTCACCTGGAGCAAAAAGGTCGACCTCTGATTTTCCATAATTTGAAAAATTGCAAGGTTGCCCATTCCTATCAGATGCCCCCACTCTTATGTAATTGGGAAAAGTCGTTTCATCCGTATCATGCGAAGAAGGATAATAAGCAACGGAATCAAGATTCTTATGATTGTTACCAGCAGCATGTACAATAAGAACATCTTTCTGTTGCGCATAAGCAATAGCCTCAGTCACCATCCAAGCATCGGGAGATGTATATTTCCCCAAACTCATGTTAATGACCTTAGCTCCATTGTCCACTGCATAACGAATAGCAGAAGCTATGTCTTTATCGTATTCATCCCCATTGGGAACAGCACGTAAAATCATCAAACGTCCCTCTGGCCATACTCCAACCAGTTCCGAATTCAATAGTCCTTGACCTGCAATGACCCCAGCCACAAACGTACCATGTTCATAACCATCAACTTGTAAGATCGGATTTCCATAAAAACAATCACAAGGGTTCTTCATATCATCGCCCATCAATAATCGCTTATCCGGATCCTGTTCAATGCTACGCAAACGTGTTTTCATCAAAGCAAATTCTTCATCATGATTCTTTCTCACAGCCGTCCACAAAGCAGCGTTTCCTTGCTTATAAAAATCGGTAAACAACATCTCAACAGACTTACTCCATTTTTCATCAGTTATCTTAAGCTGAAGAAGTCCTTGAACTGTCAACGTATCCATAGCAAGTGATGAAGTAGAAGCCAATAAAGAATCAATATAGGTATAAGCTTTATCTTTTAAACCGACATAACCAGCAAACTTAATATAGCTCACAATCCCTGCTTTTTTCTTCATTGTTTGGTAATAGAGAAATTCAGTGGAATCTGCCACCTGCATATCATCAGCAATATCTTTATATTTGGGGTAAAGACGTTTAAACTCCCTAAATTCTTCTGTTCCGGCAGAAATCATATTAAAAGAACCATCTTTTGTTCCCAAAAAATTCCATCCATGCAAATCGTCTATATAACCGTTCTTATCATTATCTTTTCCATCAACTTTTTCCTTGGAGTTTATCCAAAGTGACGTGGCCAAATCAACAGCAGTTGTATCTATTCCAGAATCGATAACTCCAATGACAATTTGCTTCCTGGGTTTCAGTTTACATGCATATAAAAACTCATAGGCTTTATCTATATTTATGCCGCACAACGTATCATTATACCCCCTGTACCAATTTTTCGCAGGTACATTCTCACTATTAACATTCCATGCAGAGCACAAAAGCCAACCTAATAATAACATAAATTTATACATCTCTCTCATTCTTATAAAATTAAGAATCACAAATATAGAAATATTTTTCAAAAAATATATTTTTTTAAAATAAAATTTGAATATCATCTAGAACACTTCACAATCGATAGACTTACATTCCAAACTTATTCTAATCTAGAAAGAGCAAAACAACTTAATTGCATAAACTTCCACATAGGTTTCCAAAAATCAACAATAAATACAATACACAAAATGGCATGAAGTAAGCTCATCTTCATGCTTCTTTCAGTTTTTATCTGTATATTTGCCTTCTATAATAAATTAAGGTTATACACAATGGGAAAAGAAAAAATTATATTGACCGGTGACCGCCCAACCGGAAGACTCCATATAGGTCACTATGTAGGCTCGCTGAAACGCAGAGTGGAACTGCAAAATGCAGGTGATTATGATAAGATGTTTGTGTTTATTGCTGACGCGCAAGCACTGACTGACAATATTGACAATCCGGAAAAAGTGCGCCAGAATGTGATAGAGGTAGCTCTCGACTATCTGGCTTGCGGACTGGACCCTGCAAAGGCAACCATCTTCATCCAATCGCAGATACCTGAACTATGCGAACTCAGTTTTTACTTTATGGACCTCGTGACAGTGTCGCGTCTGCAACGAAACCCGACGGTGAAAACTGAAATTCAGATGCGCAATTTTGAGACCAGCATACCTGTAGGTTTCTTCACCTACCCCATCAGCCAGGCTGCGGATATCACAGCTTTCCGTGCTACAACTGTTCCTGTGGGAGAAGACCAGGAACCCATGCTCGAACAGGCCCGGGAAATTGTACGCCGTTTCAACTACATCTATGGGGAAACTTTGGTAGAACCCGAAATCCTGTTGCCTGAAAATGCAGCTTGCCTCCGCTTACCGGGAACCGACGGAAAAGCAAAGATGAGTAAATCACTTGGCAACTGCATCTATCTTTCGGAAGAGGCTGATGAAATCCAAAAGAAAATCATGAGTATGTATACCGATCCGGGACACCTGCGCGTACAAGACCCCGGCAAGATTGAAGGAAACACCGTATTTACTTACCTTGACGCCTTCTGCCGTCCCGAACACTTCGAACGCTATCTGCCCGATTACCCCAACTTAGACGAGCTGAAAGCGCATTACCAGCGAGGCGGATTGGGTGATGTGAAAGTGAAACGTTTCCTGAATGCCATCATGCAGGAAACACTGGAACCGATCCGCAACCGACGGAAAGAGTTCAGCAAAGATATTCCCGCTGTATATGAAATGCTACAGAAAGGATGCGAAGTAGCCAGAGCAACTGCTGCGGAAACATTGGCCGATGTAAAAAGAGCAATGAAGATCAACTACTTTGATGATAAAGAACTGATTGAAGAACAAATCAAACGCTTCTCTCAAGAATAACCCTCCCGGTCATACCAAAGAAAAGTAACTGACTACAGAGATAAAAAAGAGCCCCCTCAAGCCTTGCCAACGCGAAGGCTTGAGGGGGCTTCTCTATGAAAAATCACCCTTATACTTTACTTTATTTTGAGGTTTCTACCAGCACCACCCGGTTCAGTATCGGCTGACCGAATTTGTCGACTCCACCACCTGCAGCTACAGTCAACTTATCGGCTGCAATTCCGTATTTGTTCACCAGCAGATCCTTCACAGCCTGCGCACGCGCCAAACTCAGTTTCTGATTGAAAGCCGCACTTCCTGTAGCAGAGTCCGCATACCCATTGATGGTATAGGTTACATCAGGAAAAGCCTTCATACGATTAGCCAGATAAGACAAATTCATTTCTTCTTGAGGAGAGAGTTTATCGGAACCTATCTCAAAGAAAATAGTACGCGGAGCAATATCCGGATCTGTCACCACCACAGCTTCCTCCTCTACCGTAACCGGCTGCTTCGCATTGGCAAGCTGCTGCTGCAACTCCATGTTGGATACAGCGAGAGCATTCAGCTGATTGCGCAACTGACGCAATTCTATTTCGGATATAATCTGTGGAACAGGACGCTGGAACCCGCGAGTAGGAAAATAATATGTAATACCTAGAGTAGCGCCTAAAATACCGTCATAATCACGTTTTCCCTTCTGCTCGCCGTCAAACTTACCTTCCAATCCTGTAGCATTCAGTTCGACATTCAAATCGACTGCATTCGACAAACGGAAACGGTTGATAATACCCGCATTGAAAGTTGCCACATTGGTATGAGGACGAGAATAAGAATGCGCCCAACCGGCACCGATATAGGGAATCACTTCATAAACACGATTGGGATTATAGCCACCAAAAAGTGCATTCAGATTCAACATCAAATCCCCGTGCAGATTCATGTAATCCCAGCGCTGTTTATACGAGCCATCAGCCCTGGGAGCCCCTTTTACGTAATCGGCAATTTCGTTTCGGGTGAACCCTTTGGCCTGCAATCCGCTATACTGCATACGCAATCCGAACCCCGGAGTCACCCACTTTCCCAGCGACACATTCAACGAAGGAGAGATACGCCGGCCCAGTTTCCCTATATGGTCGGTGTTGCCATAAAGCACTTGAGCACCACCGCCAACAGAGAAAAACCAATTACTCCAAAACGGATTGGTGATGACTTGATATTTATCTTGTACCTGAATCACTTCGTATTCAGTTACAGTCACATCCTGCTGGGCAGAAGCCGCAGACACTACGCCGGCCATGGCCAGCAACATTAGCATTTTTTTCATTTACCTAATAGTTAAGTGGTTATTTAAATTCGTTTTTCCATTTACTCATTCAATAACACCAGCCCAACCAAAAGGTTTTGTAAAAAAGGAAGATTTACCTATTTTATCGGAACAGACGCTCAATATCGTCCTCTTTGATCGTAGAAAGAATCACTTTGCCGTCGGGTGTGTAATTAGGAGCGGCACAAGCAAAAAGAGCGTCCACCAAATTACTCATCTCTTCATTATTAAGCACTTGCCCATACACAATAGCTGCTGCACGCGACAAGGTCAACGCCAGAATGCTGTGAATCTCATCTTTCACGTCATTGCCTTTTTCCATAGCAGTGTGGAGCATACTACGCACCAACTCTACCGGATTCAAGCCTTCGATACCCGCAGGTATTCCGTTGATGGCATAACTTCCCCCGCCCAGATCGCTCAAGTCAAAGCCTACTGAAGTCAAATCATCCATGATATCCTGCAACACGGTTGCCTCAGATGCCGGCAACTGAAGGATTTCCGGGAACAACACTCCTTGAGAAACTCCTTGCTTTTGCTGAATCTGCACCATGTAACGGTCGTACAGCACACGAATATGAGCACGGTGCTGATCAATCAGCATCAATCCCGATTTGACAGAAGTCAATATAAAGCGACCTTTAAACTGCAGATGCTTGTTTCCTTTTTCCAATATACCTTCATCTGCATACAAAGGAGAAGAAGCTACAGACTCCAGTGTAGCCTCCTGAGTCTGCTCTGGAGTTCCAAGGAAAGGATCCTCCCACGCCAGTTCCAGTTCCGCTTCCGGAGCATTGATTTTACTGGGCTTGGTTAAACCGCTATACAAGTCCTCCCATTCCCCTTTCGGACGGCCGTAAGAAGCACCCGATACCTTAAAAGGATTATAATCTGTATTATAATGCACACGGGGTGGTTCTGGAAGCACCTCCGGTTCAAAAGCCGGAATATCAGGCATATCCTCCGTATCAAAATCAATAGAAGGAATGGCACTGAATTTTCCTAAAGACTCCTTGACAGAGGCTGAAAGTATCTGCCAAATAGCCTGTTCGTTTTCAAACTTTATTTCAGTCTTGGTAGGATGAATATTCACATCAATGTTAGCAGGGTCGACCTCAAAATAGATAAAATAAGAGACCTGCTCTCCCACCGGAATCAGCTGTTCATAAGCCTCCATGACCGCTTTATGAAAATAGGGATGACGCATGTAGCGGCCATTGACAAAGAAAAACTGATGCGCTCCTTTCTTACGCGCTGTTTCAGGCTTGGCTACATAACCGGTCACTTTCACCATCGTAGTGTTCACCTCGATATTCAGCAGCTGCTGGTTGAGTTTCTTGCCGAAGATAGCCATGATGCGCTGGCGCAACGGAGCTATCGGCAGGTTAAACAGTTCCGAATCATTACTGTAGAGCGAAAAGGCCACTTCGGGATGTACCAATGCAATCCGTTCAAATTCAGCCAGAATATTACTCAGTTCCGTTGAATTTGCTTTCAGAAACTTGCGCCGCGCAGGTACATTAAAAAACAGATTTTTTACTGAGAAATTACTTCCCTTAGAGCAAGAAACCACCTCCTGAGATTCCAGTTTGGAACCTGCAATCAGCAGTTTGGTACCCAGTTCTTCCGATTCCAGACGAGTTTTCAATTCCACTTGTGCCACGGCAGCAATCGACGCCAAAGCTTCTCCACGAAACCCCATCGTCCGCAAGGCAAATAAATCTCCTGCTTCCCGGATTTTGGAGGTAGCATGGCGTTCAAAAGAAAGGCGGGCATCCGTTTCAGACATACCTTTCCCGTCATCGATGACCTGAATGCACGTTTTGCCTGCATCCGTCACCAACACATGCACGTTCTCGGCCTCTGCATCAATGGCATTCTCAACCAACTCCTTAATGACAGACGCCGGACGCTGAATCACTTCACCGGCAGCTATCTGATTGGCTACCGAATCGGGCAACAAATGTATGATATCACTCATGATGTAAGATTAAAATTAAAAAGACCAACTACCAGTTGACAAATAATGCCAAATATACAAAAGGAAAGCGATAACAATCACGATTATGCCAAAAGAAACCGGTTTGCGTCCACTTGCCTTTCTTCTTTTCAAGTGAGTCGTTCCTTCGATAAATTTCCCACGGATATCCTCCGGAGTAAATTCTTTCTCAGGAAGCATACCCAAGTCACGCTTCGCATTTTCTTCCATTTTGGCAAGTTTTTCCTTGCGTTCGTCTACATATATATATTGGTGATTAAACCCTCTGGGCTTTCTCATCGAATTAAACATCCCCATGGCTTACTACATATTAATTAAATTACGTTTACTTGTCTTCGGCCGCTTCGTCGTAGTAGGCTTCAGTGTTTCTCCAGCCTTCTTACCCCTCCAATGGAAAATATCTTCCTTGTTGAGCGGACGCACATAATCGAACCACGCAAAGGTGGGAAGACGAAGCTTGTCTGCAGGAATCTGATCCATCGGATACATCGTACCATTCGACTTACCCACAAACATACCTTTTTCCATTTTCCGCTCTTTCATATAAAGATGAAGCACACTGCCCTCCAGACAGTTGAATCCAGTTATCGTGCTGTCTTTTTCCTGCGGATAAAAAGCAGTCTGAACATTGCCGATCACTTCAATACGGCGCATGTCACCATTTTCAAAATAGGCTTTCATCTCTTTGCCGGAAACCTGATTATAATGAATCGAATCCATCCTCTCCACTGTCAGTGCCTGATTGATGATGTGTGCCCAATCAATGGTGCTATCGTTCATATATATCTTGATCTGTTCACCCAACAACTGCTGGCCTTCATTCCAAAGTATCGGATCGGTATACATCGTCAAGCAGGAATCCTTCGAATTATAAACCAGCGAATCACACACGCCCTGCACATCTGTACGGAAAATGCGGACTTTATGAAACACCTTCATCAGCCTGTACAGCGAATCCGTATTCATGTGGAAAGTCACCATTTGCAACGTATCGCCATGCATAAACAGACTATCACCTTGAGAAAAATCAATCGCAACGGCCCGTTTCGTAGCCAATGCAGAATCCGTCAGCTCATTATAATAGCAATAATCACCGGTAAGCATATTCTTATTGACCACATCTGTCATTTCCACCTTGTCAAAAGCTTCACCATAGCCCAACCTGCGGTCGTAAAACAAGCTGTCGCCCACCAGTCGCTTTCCTTGATTGGTCAGCACAGAACGGTCAAGCAGTTCCGCCTGACCAGTCACCGTGTTATAGTTTCCCCGTTCGGAATAAATATGATTATTGTCACTGACAATATCCGAAGGACCAAGGATCACGGCTATTTTATTCAAGGTGTTGTAGCGCAAGGTATCCGAAGTCATCACAAATTTGGGATTTTCCAATCGCACATTGTGATTAAACACCGACTGCTTTGTAGCCGGACTGTATTCTCCCCAATCGGATGTCAGCACATTCTCCTCATCCATCAAGGTACCTCCTTCAAAGTAGTAACCAAGATTATAAAGACGGTCATAATTCAAACTATCGGTCAGCAAGGTTGTATTGCGGTTGATCATCTTCACATTCTCACGGAGCTGCGCAATCTGAGCCATACCGTCATAATACAGGTAGTCACCATAGATGAACAAAGTATCTCCCTGCTCCATACGTACATTACTAAATGCTTCAACCGAGTTGGTCTTTTCAAAAATCAAAGCACTGTCGCAATACATATACATACTGTCGTGGCGCAATTTCACATTACCGATGAGTACCTGCACCCCGGGACGAGCCAGTTTATCCGCCTGCCCCTGGTCTGCATGAAGCAGATATACCTTCGTTTTCTTGTTCGCCGAAGGCTGTGGAGTGTCATCCTTCTTCTGAGGATGTGCGATAAGGCATACGCCAAACAGGCATAGAAAGCCTGCTAAAAGCCATCTATGCCTGTCGTGTTGTTTATCTTTTCTGTTTTGTTTCAGCATATACGAATCCAGCTGTTTACCATCAATCCTTCTTTATCCAACCCGGATATTTGAAGTCACATTTTTGCCAATTCTCATTAATACGGACATACGTACGTTTCTGTTTTTCCAGAATCCATTTATGCAACATTTCTTCACGGCGCTTATTCATTACAATTTCCTTCAAATCCTGGTAGTCTTCTGCAATGGTAGCCTTATGTCCGTTGATTTTTGCCTTCAGTTTTACAATAGCGCACACCTCTTTACCGTCCTTTTCATTAATCATAGTAAAGGCCTTAGAGATCTCGCCTACGTTCATTTTATCCACCACCTTAGCTACATCCTGCGGAAGATCCTGCATCTGGAACTTCGATGTAGTAACACCGGTGTTATTGTCTACATTCACCATGATACCATGATTGTTGCGCGTATCTTTATCATGTGAGATATAAGCAGCCGCTTCATCAAAAGTGAACTTATTGTTACGGATATCATCAGCAATAGAATCCAGACGTGCACAAGCCGCTGTCAATTCCTTTTCAGAAACACGCGGACGGAGCAGAATGTGACGTGTATTCACACGGTCACCCCGTTTTTCCACCAACTGAATAATGTGATAACCAAATTCAGATTCTACAATTTTAGAGACCTTTTTCGGATCCTGCAAACTGAAAGCCACAGTAGCATAAGCCGGGTCCATCATACCACGTCCCATAAATCCACATTCACCTCCCTTGATAGCAGAAGCTTTGTCTTCAGAATACAGACGAGCCAATGTAGAGAATGAAATTTCCCCTTTGGTGACCCGTTCCGTATAATCACGCAAACGCTTCTTCACGTCTTCAATCTCTGCTACAGGGATTTTAGGCTGCAAGGTAATGATTTGTACTTCCACCTGAGTCGGAATATACGGGATACTGTCTTGCGGCAGGTCTTTAAAATAGCGACGCACTTCAGATGGAGTCACCTTGATTTCACCAACCAGTTTCTGCTGCATCTTCTGCACTGTAAGTCCATCACGTGCATTATCACGGAGTGTTTCACGGATTTGAGTAGAAGTCTTATTGAAATACTCTTCCATTTTTTCCTTTGAACCGATTTGCTGGATATACATGTTTGTCATCATATCCACACGCTGTATGATTTCCGCTTCAGAAACCTCAATACTATCCAATTTGGCTTGATGCAAGAACAACTTCTGCACAGCAATTTCTTCGGGTATCACACAATAAGGGTCTCCATCGAATCTACGCCCGTTGTACAGCGCATCCAGACGTGCCTCTTCAACATCTGATTTCAAAATAGCTTCGTCACCCACAACCCACACTACTTCATCCACCACGTTGTCCTGTGCGTAAACAGCCACATCTGCAACCAATGCCAGAATAAGGCTGACAACCAATCTAACGTTTACAAACTTCTTCATTCTTTATAGTTAATAATTGTATATAATCTTTTGACTGTTAACGGCTTGCTGATACAAGTCGCTTTTCACCTGTTCCATAAACTTCACCCGTTTCTGATTAACCAGCAAATCTTTCACTTCGGTCCGGGCAAACTCATACGGTTTTTCTTCACCTGCTCCCCGGTAGTCTGTGACATGCAGGAAATAGTAAAAGGCAGTATCTTTCAACTCCAGCTGCCGGTGTTTATCCACATAAGCTTCTGGCGACTCTTCCTTCAAAGGAATCAAGTCGAGCACATCTGCTACCGGCACCCATCTGTCATAAAAATATTCATATTTGACAGCATTCTGCAAGCTGTACTTTTCCAGACTTTCAATCGCATCCTGCCGGTCCGACTTATACCAGCGCCGCACATTGTTGAGTTGGGGAGCTGTCAGCGGAACCTTGATAAACAAACCCTTGACCAAAGGATTTTCCAACTTAAACAGAGCTTTATTGGCGCCGTAATAGGCTGCAATCTCCTGTTCCGGAATGTCACTCACTAATTTCTGACTGATGAGTTCCTGCTGATAAGTATGCATAATAAGCGCTTTTCTGTAGTTATCCACCAGCTTATCAACATCCACATTATCAGGAATATTGTCCGATGCTTTTTCATACAGCAAAACATCTTCAGCCCAGCCGCGAATGTAGCGGTTGGCGAAGAGCACACTATCATCCTTTGACAATCCGACAGGTAGTACGGACATCAAATCTTCTTTATACAAAAAATTACCATCTACCTCCACCAAAGGGGTCTTTCCTTTGTGGTCATGCTGTTCTTTGCATGCCCCGCAAGTAAGAAGAGTAATCGATAAGAGGACTAATATTCGCATTGTCAATTGAAATCTACTTATTAAGCTACGAAGATAGTGAATAATCGGTTACATCAGTTATTATTAACGGTTTTTAAAACGTCTGAGATAACATCCACACTACCAGCAGCCTTCAATTCTTTCATCCAACAGGCATACAAGAAAGCCCGGTAATCCTTTTTCACCCGGTCGGCCACTTCCCGGTAGTCCTCCGGTTCTTTTTGTTTATTTCCTACTACGATGGTAAAAGGATAAGACACAAGCGGTTGAAATTCGCCCTGTTTGAATACCAGCTTATCAACAAAAGAGTTTTGTCCGATTTCCCAAGTTCCCTGCTCCATTTTCACCTTTCCAACCGAAGCAGAAGCGACTTCCTGAGCCACACGTTCTTTCCAGTTATCAAAAGGCAGTTTCTTCAATATCTTCTTCACCCTCTTGGCTGTTTTCTTATCAGCACAATGGATCACTGCACCTTTATAACGCGGTATTTCCCAACGATAATGAGAACGGTGAACCTCAAAATAGGCAGCCCAACCCGCCCGGTCAGCTGCTGCCGGACCGTCCACTTTCATACGAGTAATCTCCTGCACCAGATATGCTACATCCGCTTGATGAAGCCTGCGTTTGGCCGACTCGTTCCACACCTCGATACTGTCACTAGCCTCATCCAATACGGACTTTGAGATAAAATCCAACAACTGCCGTTCCAACGCCTGCGGATGAGAGGAGGCAAACTGCTTAAACAGGGTTCCATCATAAGGCTTGCCACCGATGGTAAACAACGTCTGACTGGTTTCTCCCTTATACAACAATTCTTTCAACCCACTGGAGTGTGGCACAAAACCTCTTTCCTGCTTCAGGCGCTCCACCAGTGGAATCGCAATCTGATTTGGGAGTCGATTGCCAGCCAGCCAGCGGTTGCGTTCATTTACCACCTGACTGTCAACGGACAACTCCTTCCGAGCGACAACTTTGACGATATGCAAACCGGCAGGCGTATAAAAAAGAACGGATACTCCATCCACCGGCAATGAAAACACATGTTGCTCAAACTCGGCAGTCGCCTGCAAAGGAGACAACCAGCGCACCTCCTTGTCATCTGAATACTTATCCACCCACTGCTTAAAATCCACATCTGAACGTTTTTGGATAGACTGATAGAGAGACGTCATTTGCTGTTTTGCTTCTTCCAACCGACGGACACTCATATTCTGCGGAAGCGAACGGAACACCTGCATCACCTGTACCCTGACATTCCTCCCGGTCGTTTTGCTGTATCTGCTATGAAGGCAACTGTCCATCCACGCCGTGTCCACCAAACTGGTTTTCACCAATTGCCTGCGCACTGCTTCATGCTGAATCCGATATGAAAGAGTGGTGTCCAACCCTGCCTCTTTGGCCGCAGCTACTTTCATCCATTCCTGGACAAAGAAAGGTACATACTCCTTAGGTGTCAGCCGATGTTCTGACATCGACCGATGCAGAGCGTACGAATCTTCAAATTCCGAACGCAAAACATTCAGTCCATTAATACGCATCACAACAGGATCTCCCTGTGCAAAAGCTATGAATGAACTCAGACAGCAACAAAGCATTCCCCACATTCTTTTCATTATCCTACTCTCCATTATACCGACAACAGCCCTTATAAGAAAACAACATAAAATAAAAAAACGGTGAACAGCAAACATACACTGATTCACACAGTATGTTCACCGCTCACCGTCAGTATTTTTAACTACCTACCGCTGTAACCGTTATTCCGGACGGCTATAGTTAGGTGATTCACTCGTAATCGTCACATCATGCGGATGGCTTTCCATTACTCCGGCATTCGTAATGCGAGTAAACTTAGCATCATGCAGCTTCTCGATGTTTGCAGCACCGCAATAGCCCATACCTGCACGCAAGCCACCTGTCAACTGATAAACAACTTCGTACAAAGTACCTTTATACGGAACGCGGGCAGCAATACCTTCCGGCACCAGTTTCTTCACATCAGTAGTACCACCTTGGAAATAACGGTCTTTAGATCCATTTTCCATGGCTTCCAATGAACCCATTCCACGGTACGACTTAAACTTACGGCCGTTGAAAATGATAGTATCGCCCGGTGACTCTTCCGTTCCGGCAACCAGTGAACCAATCATCACACAGTAACCGCCAGCAGCCAATGCCTTCACAACGTCACCTGAATAACGCAAGCCCCCATCTGCAATCAAAGGCACACCTGTTCCTTCCAATGCCTTAGCAACTTCATAGACTGCCGACAACTGAGGTACACCCACACCGGCAACCACACGTGTAGTACAGATAGAACCCGGACCGATACCCACTTTCACAGCATCAGCACCTGCTTCTACCAAAGCCTTCGCAGCAGCTCCAGTAGCAATGTTGCCTACCACAATATCGATATTCGGGAAGCGCACTTTGGCTTCTTTCAATTTTTCAATTACAAATTTTGAATGTCCGTGAGCCGTATCAATCACAATAGCGTCAGCACCTGCATCCACCAAAGCCTGCATACGATCCATTGTATCAGCCGTAACACCTACACCGGCAGCTACACGCAAACGTCCTTTGGCATCTTTACAAGCCATCGGTTTATCTTTCGCTTTTGTAATATCCTTATAAGTAACCAAGCCGATCAACTTGCCATCCAATCCTACAATCGGAAGTTTTTCAATCTTATGCTGCTGCAGAATCTGTGCTGCAGATTCCAGGTCAGTAGACTGATTCGTTGTCACCAGCTTTTCTTTCGGAGTCATCACTAAGTCGACATGCTTCGTCATGTCTTTTTCAAAGCGCAAGTCTCTGTTAGTAACAATACCTACCAGATAACCTTCATCATCTACCACAGGAATACCGCCAATTTTGTATTCAGCCATTATATTCAATGCATCCTGAACAGTAGAGCCTCTCTTGATTGTCACAGGGTCATAAATCATACCGTTTTCGGCACGCTTCACAATAGCAACTTGTCTTGCCTGCTCTTCAATAGACATATTTTTGTGAATCACACCGATACCACCTTCACGAGCAATAGCGATGGCCATTTTTGCTTCGGTCACCGTATCCATGGCAGCCGTTACAAAAGGGATTTTCAACTCAATGTTTCTTGAAAACTTTGTCGAAAGATCGACAGTGCGCGGTAAAACTTCAGAATAAGCGGGGATCAACAATACGTCGTCGTAAGTCAATCCATCCATTACAATCTTATCAGCAATAAATGACATAGGGTTATGCGTTTAAAATTTATTGCGTGCAAATTTACGGTTTTTATTCAAAATGTACAAGACGTAAAGAAGATTATTTCATTCATAAAAAACAACTTTCTCCGCAACTCCTTCCAAAGACGGAACAATAAGCAAGTGATTCAATGAATACAAATAAGCAGTCCTTGTTTTTAAGATTTAAACAACAAAAATACGGCTATTAAGACTTGTAAAGGACGCAGATACAGAATCTCCCAAGCGGAAGCCGCAATCGCCTCACAGATAATTTCATTTTTATTACAACGGCCTTTATTACCGAACAGTCCTCCTGTCTCCTCATTACCTATTTCTTCGTTTTTCAATACCATTTTTTCGTTTTTATACAAAAAAAGGAACCTTTATGCTTGTTTATTCAAAATATTGCATACATTTGCAGCGTAATCAGAATAATTATACGATGAAAAAGAAAGCGAACAGGCTAGATGCCATTAAAATGATTATTTCAAGCAAAGAGATTTCCTCGCAAGAAGAGCTACTACAAGAACTTGGGAAAGAAGGGTTTGAACTAACACAAGCCACTCTTTCACGCGACTTGAAACAACTGAAAGTGGCTAAAGCTGCCAGCATGAGCGGAAAGTATGTTTATGTATTACCAAACAACATAATGTATAAACGCACTACCGAGCAAAGTGCCAGCGAAATGTTGCGCTACAACGGATTCATCTCCCTGCAGTTTTCCGGCAACATTGCAGTGATCCGCACTCGTCCTGGATATGCAAGCAGTATGGCCTACGATATTGACAATCATGAATTCGAGGAAATACTGGGTACTATTGCCGGAGACGACACCATCATGCTGGTGCTTCGGGAAGGGGTAGCCCCGCGTCAACTCCGGCATGCATTATCCTTCGTCATCCCTAACATCGAATAAATATACCTATATTATAATATATACACATGGACACTCAACAAATTGACGTTATGGTGGCCGACGCCTCTCATGAGATTTACGTTGACACTATATTGGATACCATCAGAAAGGCTGCAGCTGTACGCGGTACAGGTATCGCAGAACGTACACACGAATATGTGGCTACCAAGATGAAAGAAGGAAAAGCAATCATTGCTCTTTGTGGAGATACCTTTGCCGGATTCACCTATATCGAGTCTTGGGGAAACAAACAATATGTAGCAACATCCGGTCTTATTGTCCATCCCGACTTCCGGGGGGCAGGACTGGCTAAACGTATCAAGCAAGCGTCTTTTCAGCTGGCCCGACTCCGATGGCCATGGGCCAAAATTTTCAGCCTGACTTCCGGAGCAGCTGTCATGAAAATGAATACGGAGCTGGGATATGTACCGGTCACATTCAATGAACTGACCGATGACGATGCTTTCTGGAAAGGATGTGAAGGGTGTATCAACCATGATATATTAATGGCCAAAGACCGCAAATTCTGCATTTGTACAGCCATGCTCTACGACCCTGCAGACCCAAGAAACAAAGAAAAAGAAAAGAACAATATCTAAATACATACAGTACCATGGAAGAGAAGAAGAAAAAAGTAGTGGTGGCCTTCAGCGGTGGACTCGACACATCGTTCACGGTGATGTACCTCGCTAAAGAAAAGGGATATGAAGTATATGCTGCTTGTGCCAACACAGGCGGTTTCAGTCCCGAACAGTTGAAAACGAACGAAGAGAATGCCTACAAACTGGGAGCTGTAGACTATGTTACCCTGGACGTGACACAGGAGTATTACGAAAAGAGCTTGAAATACATGGTCTACGGAAACGTGTTGCGAAATGGCACCTACCCTATTTCTGTCAGTTCGGAACGTATCTTCCAGGCACTGGCCATTGCGCGTTATGCCAATGAAATCGGAGCCGATGCTATTGCTCACGGATCAACCGGTGCCGGAAACGACCAGATCCGCTTTGACATGACCTTCCTGGTGCTGGCTCCGGGAGTGGAAATCATCACCCTCACGCGTGATATGGCTCTCAGCCGTCAGGAGGAAATCGACTACCTCAATCAGCACGGGTTTCATGCCGATTTCACCAAACTGAAATATTCATACAACGTAGGCTTATGGGGTACTTCCATCTGTGGAGGAGAAATTCTTGATTCAGCCCAGGGCTTGCCCGAATCGGCTTACCTGAAGCATGTAACCAAAGAAGGAAGCGAACAGCTCCGTCTCACCTTCGAAAAAGGAGAACTGAAGGCCGTCAATGACGAAACATTCGATGACCCTATCCAAGCAATTCAAAAAGTAGAAGAAATCGGTGCAGCCTATGGTATCGGACGTGATATGCATGTAGGCGATACGATTATCGGCATCAAAGGTCGCGTAGGATTTGAAGCTGCTGCTCCCATGCTGATTATCGGTGCGCACCGCTTCCTCGAGAAATATACGCTCAGCAAATGGCAACAATACTGGAAAGACCAGGTGGCCAACTGGTATGGAATGTTTTTACATGAGAGCCAATACTTGGAGCCCGTCATGCGCGATATCGAAGCCATGCTGCAGGAAAGCCAACGCAATGTCAACGGCACAGCCATTCTCGAGCTTCGCCCGCTCTCGTTCTCCACGGTTGGAGTGGAAAGCGAGGACGACCTCGTAAAAAACAAATTCGGCGAATACGGTGAAATGCAAAAAGGATGGACTGCCGACGATGCAAAAGGATTCATCAAGGTCACCTCTACTCCATTACGTGCTTACTACGCTAACCATAAAGACGAAAAGATATGATTAAGATAGGAATCATCGGCGGTGCCGGTTACACAGCAGGCGAACTCATCCGCCTGCTGCTCAATCATCCCGAAGCAGAAATTGTATTCATCCACAGCAACAGCCATGCAGGATGCAAAATTACAGATGTACATGAAGGGCTGTACGGGGAAACTGACTTATGCTTTACAGAGCAATTGCCTTTGAATGAAATCGATGTATTGTTTTTCTGTACCGCTCATGGCGATACAAAGAAGTTCATGGAAAGCCACAACCTTCCTCAGCAACTCAAAATCATCGATCTCTCTATGGACTACCGCCTCAAGAGCGATGAGCACGATTTCATCTATGGACTGCCCGAACTGAACCGCCGGGCTACTTGCACAGCCAAGCATGTAGCCAACCCCGGCTGTTTTGCCACCTGCATCCAGCTAGGTTTATTGCCGCTGGCCAAAAATCTGCTGCTCACCGGCGATATCATGGTAAATGCCATTACCGGAAGTACCGGTGCCGGTGTGAAGCCCGGTGCCACGAGCCATTTCAGTTGGAGAAACAACAACATAAGTGTGTACAAAGCTTTTGAACATCAGCACATACCGGAAATCAAGCAATCTTTGAAACAGCTGCAAACCAGCTTTGACTCCGAGATTGACTTCATTCCTTACCGGGGTGATTTTCCACGCGGTATTTTTGCTACGATAGTTGTCAAAACAAAGGTGGCTATTGACGAACTGACCCGCATGTATGAAGAGTATTACGCAAAGGATTCTTTTGTCCATATTGTAGACAAGAATATCGATCTCAAGCAAGTGGTCAATACCAACAAGTGTCTGTTGCATTTAGAAAAGCACGGTGACAAACTGCTGATTATTTCTTGTATCGACAATTTGCTGAAGGGTGCCAGCGGTCAGGCTGTACACAACATGAACCTCATGTTCAACCTGGAAGAAACAGTAGGGCTGCGCCTCAAACCCAGTGCCTTTTAATTAGTAACTCCAATCACGTCAACCATGAATTTATTCGATGTATATCCACTATATAATGTCAACATAGTGAAAGGTAAAGGCTGCAAGGTGTGGGACGAAAACGGCACCGAATACCTCGACCTCTATGGCGGACATGCCGTAATCTCCATCGGACATGCTCACCCTCACTATGTACAGATGATTAGCGAACAGGTAGCCCAACTGGGATTTTATTCCAACTCGGTAATCAACCAACTGCAACAGCAGGTTGCCGAACGGTTAGGAAAGCTTTCAGGCTATGACGACTATAGCCTCTTTCTGATCAACAGCGGTGCGGAGGCAAACGAAAATGCACTGAAGCTGGCTTCTTTCCATAATGGCCGCACCAAAGTGGTATCCTTTCAGAAAGCCTTTCACGGACGAACCTCTCTGGCAGTAGAAGCAACCCACAATCCTGCTATCATTGCCCCCATCAACAACAACGGCCACGTAGTTTATCTTCCGCTGAACGACATCAATGCCATGCAGCAGGAACTGCGCAAAGGAGACGTCTGCGCTGTGATCATTGAAGGCATCCAAGGAGTAGGCGGCATCCAAATACCCACCACAGAATTCATGCAAGCGCTCCGCCAGACTTGTACGGATACGGGCACCATTCTGATTGCTGATGAAATCCAAAGCGGATACGGACGCAGCGGCCAATTCTTTGCACACCAGCACTCGGGTATCCGCCCAGATATCATAACCGTAGCCAAAGGAATTGGCAACGGATTCCCCATGGCAGGCGTACTCATCAGTCCGCTGTTCAAGCCTGTGTACGGACAGTTAGGCACGACATTCGGAGGCAATCATCTGGCTTGCGCCGCAGCATTGGCCGTAATGGATGTCATCGAAGAAGAAGATCTGATCAACAATGCAGCCACAGTAGGACAATACCTGCAGGAAGAACTGAAAAAGATTCCGCAGATTAAAGAAGTCCGAGGACGAGGACTGATGATCGGTCTTGAATTCGACGAACCGATCAAGGAAATGCGCAGCCGCCTCATCTACAGAGAGCATGTATTCACAGGGGCAAGCGGCAGTCATGTACTTCGCCTCCTTCCTCCTCTCTGCCTCAGCAAAGAAGAAGCAGACGAATTTATCATCCGCTTCAAGCGAGCACTAAATCCAAGCATTTAAGTCATAAAAAAGTACAGAAAAGCAGCCTTTTGATAGAAAAATAACTTCTTTTCAAGGCTGCTTCTTGTTTTTTCACAATAATCCCTTACCTTTGTCCAAACAACCTGTTTAAACAAAAAACAAATGAGAATAGCGATTATCGGTGCAGGCAATATGGGCGGCTCCATTGCCCGAGGTTTGGCCAAAGGAAGTCTCATTGCAGACGAAAACATCATTGTTTCCAACCCCAGTTCAGGAAAGTTGGAGCAGCTGAAAAAAGAATTTCCGGAAATCTGCGTAACCCACAGCAATACAGAAGCAGCAGCAGAAGCCGACATTGTCATTTTGGCTGTCAAACCCTGGCTGGTACAGAAAGTACTGGAAGAGATTCAAATCCAAAGTACGCAACTGCTGGTTTCCGTTGCTGCCGGCATTTCTTTTGAAGAGTTGTCAACGTATGTGGAAAACCCCTTGATGCCTATGGCACGCATCATTCCCAATACAGCCATCAGCGAACTGGAAAGCATGACGCTCATTGCAAGCAACTGGTATACAAGCAACGAACAAGACCAACTATTGGAAAAGCTGTTCAGCGAAATGGGTACTGCCATGTGGATTCCGGAAGAAAAAATCACAGCAGCTACCGCCTTGTCATCATGCGGCATCGCTTATGTGCTGAAATATGTACAGGCCGCCATGCAAGCAGGCATCGAAATGGGGCTCTACCCCAAAGATGCCATGAACATGATTGCCCAATCACTCAAAGGGGCAGCAGCACTGTTGCAAAACAACGACACACATCCAAGTGTGGAAATCGACAAGGTGACTACTCCCGGAGGCATCACCATTAAAGGAGTCAACGAATTAGACCACAACGGATTCACCTCGGCTGTGATTCAAGCATTGAAAGCTTCAAAATAAAAACAACTAATAACAACCAAACAACTATGGACGAACAGATTAAACAGATAGCAGAACGCTTGCGCGGATTACGCGACGTTCTCGAACTTACTGCGGATGATATCGCCCGCGATTGTGATATTTCCGTTGATGAATACAAACGTTCAGAAACCGGCGACTATGATATCTCTGTAAGTATGCTACAAAAAATAGCACGCACCTATCACATCGCCCTCGACACGCTGATGTTTGGCGAGGAACCCAAAATGAACAGTTACTTTGTAACCCGCGCCGGCAAGGGAGTGAGTATCGAACGTACCAAAGCCTATAAATACCAGTCACTGGCGTCCGGCTTCAGAAACCGTACAGCCGATCCTTTCATCGTGACTGTAGAACCCAAGGAAAATGAGCCCATGCACTACAATGCACACAGCGGACAAGAGTTCAACCTGGTACTGGAAGGCCGCATGCTTATCCACATCGACGGAAAAGAAGTCACCCTCAATCAGGGAGACAGTATCTATTTTAATTCGAAACTCCCCCATGGCATGAAAGCGCTGGACGGTAAAACGGTCCGCTTCCTTGCCATCATTATGTAATAGCAATATGGTAGAAAGATTTTTATCGCAAACCTCTTTCACATCACAAGAGGATTTTAAGAACAATTTCAAGATAAATGTTCCGGAGAACTTCAACTTCGGATACGATGTAGTAGATGCTTGGGCAGCAGAACAGCCCGAAAAGAAGGCATTGCTTTGGACCAATGACAAGGGTGAAAGCCGTCAGTTTACTTTTGCTGACATGAAAAAATACACCGACCAAACGGCATCTTACTTTCAAAGTTTAGGCATCGGACGAGGTGACATGGTGATGCTGATTCTGAAACGCCGCTACGAATTCTGGTTCAGCATCATTGCGCTCCATAAATTGGGTGCCACCGTTATTCCCGCCACTCATCTGCTCACTAAAAAGGATATCGTTTACCGCTGTAATGCTGCCGATATCAAGATGATTGTAGCAGCCGGAGAGGAAATCATCCTGCAACATATCAAAGATTCACTGCCTGAATGTCCTTCGGTTGAAAAAGTTGTCAGCGTGGGACCGGAGCAAATGGAAGGCTTTGAGGATTTCCACCAAGGCATTGATCAGGCCGCGCCGTTTGTACGCCCCAAGCGCGCCAATACCAATGATGATATCTCACTGATGTACTTCACGTCAGGAACGACAGGCAATCCCAAGATGGTAGCCCACGATTTCACTTATCCGTTGGGGCACATTGTTACCGGCTGTTTCTGGCACAACTTGCATGAAGACAGCCTGCACCTCACCATTGCTGATACAGGCTGGGGAAAAGCAGTCTGGGGAAAACTCTACGGACAATGGATTGCAGGAGCCAACGTATTTGTATACGACCACGAGAAATTTACGCCTGCCGATATTCTCACCAAGATACAAGACTATCACGTCACCTCACTTTGCGCACCTCCTACCATCTTCCGTTTTCTCATTCACGAAGACCTCACCAAGTATGATCTGTCTTCTCTCCAATACTGCACGATTGCAGGAGAAGCACTGAATCCGGCCGTTTATGATACCTTCAAGAAATTAACAGGCATCAAGTTGATGGAAGGCTTCGGACAAACGGAAACAACGCTGACTGTTGCTACCTTGCCTTGGATGGAACCGAAACCCGGAAGCATGGGACTTCCCAACCCTCAGTATGAAGTCGATTTGATCGACAGTGAAGGCCGTTCGGTAGAAGCCGGTGAGCAAGGCCAGATCGTGATTCACACCAGCAATGGCAAACCACTCGGTTTGTTTAAGGAATACTACCGCAATCCCGAGCGCACCCGCGAAGCTTGGCATGATGGCATTTACTATACAGGAGATGTTGCCTGGAAAGACGAAGATGGGTATTTATGGTTTGTAGGCCGCGCCGATGATGTCATCAAAAGTTCAGGCTATCGCATCGGTCCCTTTGAGGTGGAAAGTGCCCTGATGACGCACCCGGCAGTTGTGGAATGTGCCATCACAGGAGTACCGGACGAGATTCGCGGTCAAGTGGTGAAAGCCACCATTGTATTGGCCAAGGACTATAAAGCACAAGCGGGAGAAGCACTGATCAAAGAGCTGCAAAATCACGTTAAAAAAGTGACAGCTCCCTACAAATACCCGCGTGTCATCGAGTTCGTAGAAGAACTTCCGAAAACGATCAGCGGTAAGATTCGCCGCGTAGAAATTCGCAAAAACGATCAGAAATAAAGGGGCCGTTCCAACAGACCTTCGTTAAGAAGACAACGACCGCCCCATGGTCATTTGTTGCTGTGATATACATACATCTGCAAGTTTTACATCATTGTATTCTAAAACTTGCAGATGTTGCTATAAACAACCGTGTTGAAAACATGAAAATAAAATGCGTACTGCTAAAAGCTGACAAAATGCTTCACGAACAAAAATATTCTCCTGCAAAAATTGTTTTTTCATATTTTATTTCTACTTTTATCATGTTTGATAAAGGAATTTTGATTTTTTTAAGACAAATATACAGGTGAAACAGAATAGAGAAAAAGCAAATTTCAACATTTTGAGCCGCATAGCATCAAAACTATTATTTAGAGAGATTGTTACAAATTTAAAGTTTAATAATAAAAACACACAAGTATGATTAAAAGACTCTTAAGTGTAGGAGCGATCTGCTTCCTCGCTCTTACAAGCATGGCCCAAACGAAAAAAACTACATTGGTAGCACAAGTAAACGGCTATAGACATGACATGATTTATTTCGACTGTACACAGACTCCTTTTATACGCGCAGAATTCCACATGAACCCGGGTGAGGAACACACTTACTCATTTGAAACAGACAAAGCAGTGAATATGCTCATCAACGGCCGGACCAACATTTTGCTCCAACCGGGTGACAGTCTTCATGTAGTAATGGAGTACGAAGGAAAACCGGTGACATCCATGCAATTCGGCGGAACCCCCAACGCTGTACAAGCCAACCAACTGATATGGAACCTTGAACTGTTCAAACGCAACATCCGTTACAAATCCCAGTTGCTGGCATGCGCGGCTCTTGACGTCAAGCCACAAAACAGAGTAAACGATTCGCGCACCTTACTTGCCAAGGCAAATGAGTTGGTGAATAAAGCCGGCGATGCCCTCACACCCGAAGCCAAAAGCTATATTCTGGCCGATGTGGAAAGTGATGTATACAATTCTTTCATGGAATATCCCATGATGTATGCTGAAATCCGCCACCTTCCCATTGAAAAACAAGAAATCGGCGATTATTGGAAGCTGATGGACAATTACCAGCTGCGCACCGACAAAAATGCATTGCGCAATCCGAAATATATCAGCCTGCTGATGCGCTATTGTGCTTTCCAAAACGAAAAAAAGGCATTAGAAGAGGGCAAAAAATACGTTCGCCCCAACACATTGGAATCCATGTATAAAGACTTCGCTTCCTTCTATGAAGGAGATGTACGCGATGCTGTGCTCTACACTTTGCTGTGCAACTTCATCCGCAACGGAAAAGAAATTGAACGTGCCGAACCGATTCTGAAGGAATACAAAGAAAAGTACAACATCGACAAGGAATATGTTCAGATTTTGGATACACTCATGCAATAAACAGGAATCAACAACAAATAACACTTATATTTAAGGAGAAATTCTTATGAGGAAAACAAGAAGCAACTTTACGTTTCTCTGTATGGTGATTCTTGCCGCTTTTCTTCACCTTTCGGTCTGCACTTCAACTTATGCGCAGACTCGGGTGGACGATAGCTGGAAGGACAGTAAAATCACCCTCCGTGTCAGCAATGAATCGTTGGGACATATTTTAAAATTAGTAGCCGAAAAAGCCAATGCTACTTTGGTGTTGCAAGGAGTTTCTATCATTGGTATCAATGATATGTCACAACTGAATGTAAAAGAAATGCCGCTCGACAAAGTTATTGGCCATTTGCTGAAAGACCAGAAAATCAAAGTACGCTACGAGAGCGGTCGACAGATTGTCATCGAACCGGATGAAATACAACCGAAGAGCGATGATGCTGAATGGTTTCAGATTGAAGGTGTAGTCATGGCCGAGGACACCAAAGAAACCCTTATCGGAGCCAATATTGCCATCACTGACGGAACTCAAGCCAATCAAGGAGCTGCCGGATGTATCACCAACATCGACGGTAAATTCAGCCTACGCATCAAACGCAAATCCTCTATCCGTGTCACTTACATTGGCTATGAAAGTCAGTCTATACAAATCACACACGCCGACCGCGATATGAAAATCGTACTGAAACCCGGCGGTGTCAACATGGAAGAAGTCGTTGTGACAGGTATCAGCAAACGAAAGAAGACCAGCTTTACCGGTAACTACATTACCGTCAAAGGGGAACAGCTTCGTAAGATGAACCCGAACAACATCCTCAAGAGTCTGCAGTTTTTTGACCCGAGTTTCAAGGTATTGGAAAACAACAGCACAGGTGCCAACCCCAACGCGCAACCTGAATTCCAAATGCGTGGTGACCAGTCGTTAGGTGCCATTTCCTCCAAACCAGGAAGCATGGACTTGATGCTCGACAATGTATCGAGCCGTCCGAATACGCCGCTGTTCGTATTGGATGGATTTATCGTGCCTATCAGCCGTGTGCTTAGCCTCGATCCGGAGCGTGTAGCCAACATCACCATCCTGAAAGATGCAGCGGCCACTTCTATTTATGGTTCGAAAGCATCAAATGGAGTGGTAGTTGTAGAAACGAAAGTAGCTCCCGACGGTGCCTTGACCATCAATTATAGCGGAAATCTGGTTATTGAAACACCAGACCTCACTGACTACAACATGATGAATGCGCAACAGAAACTGCAAACGGAATGGGAAGCCGGTGTGTACAATCCCAACCAGGCAGAATCTATGAATGAATACTACCGCTACCTGCGTAATATACTCGGAGGGGTAGACACCTATTGGTTGTCTCAACCCTTACGCACAGCCATCCAGCACCGCCATTCACTGAGTGCTGCCGGTGGTACCGATTTGTTCCGTTACACCCTCGACTTGAATGCCGGATTTACTCCGGGTGTGATGATCGGCTCTGAAAACAACAACAAGAGTGTCAACTTCAGCATGAGCTACAGAAAAGACAACATTTCGGTAGGTGCTACCATCAACCTGACAGAAAGCAATCAAAAGAATTCTCCGTATGGCCAGTTCAGTTCCTATACCAGACTGAACCCCTATTATCCTACCAAGAATAAAAATGGTGAATACGAACAGATTCTGGACAACTACAAAGGCAGCGGAAGTAACACGATTGTCAATCCGCTCTACAATGCCAATGTAGGCATCAAAGACGAAGCACGCAACTTAACCATTGCTTCTACACTGAACTTAGAATACCAGGCTACAAAGAACCTGCGTTTCTCCGAACAGTTCTCTTATACCCGTGGTATGGCTCGCACCGAACAGTTCCTACCGGCCGAGCACACCAAGTTTGCCACAGAAACAGACGTTACGCTCAAAGGTGAATTCAGCAAGAGTACCGGTGAGATGACCTCTTGGTCGAGCAATTTCGGTGTCAACTGGAACCTTCCTCTCGACAAGCACCTCTTCAGTTTGTTTGGCAACTGGACCATCAGTGAAGACAAGAGTGATTACGTGAATCTGCATGCAACGGGATACCCCGATGTGCACATGAGTGACTTCATCTTCGGTAACAAGATGGACGACCGTCCCAGCGGTACAGAATCCATCTCCCGCCAGATGGGTTTGATCGGTACGTTCTCCTATAGCTACGACAACCGCTACTCTTTCGACTTCAACATCAGCGGTGAAATTTCTTCACGCTATGCTGAGCACAAACTCACTCCGTTCTGGTCGACAGGTGTCCGTTGGAATGCACACGAAGAAAAATGGCTGCAAGGACGTATCTCCAACTTAGTGCTCCGTGCTACCTATGGTACCACCGGAGAGCAGAACTTCAGTCCTTCGGATGCAATCGAGTATTATACTTTTAGCGGAACAATGAAGCCCTATACCTCCTTCCCGATGGTAGGTGCACTGTTGGCCGGATTGAACAACCCGAACCTGAAATGGGCCAAGACTGACAACTTAGGCATCGGCTTAGACGTCGGTTTCTGGAACAACCGCATCAATGCATCGTTCAACTACTACAACAACATTACCCGCCAGTTGCTTACCAACTACGATTTGGCTCCTTCTACCGGTTTCGAATCGCAGGTAATCAATGCAGGGGAGCTGCAAAACCAAGGATTCGATGCTTCTTTGAACGTCATTGCATACCAGAACATTCAGAAAGGGATGAACTGGACCATCAATGTGAATGCCAACCACAATAAGAACAAAATCCGCAAGATTTCAGACTACCTGCGCAAGATGAACGAAGAAGCACTGAAATCAGATAAAGCACCGCTGCCGGTTTATCAGGAAGGTCAGTCTACAACAACCTACTATGCAGTACGTTCGTTGGGTATCGACCCTATTACAGGTAGAGAAGTGTTCCTCACTCGTGACGGTAAAAAAACATTCACCTGGGATGCAGTAGATAAAGTGCCCATTGGAGATACCAACCCCGACGTGAGCGGAACCATCAGCAGTAACTTTACCTGGAATGACTTCTCTGTGGGACTCGGTTTCTCTTATAAATGGGGAGGTATTGTGTACAACCAGACATTGGTAGACAAAATTGAAAATTCAAACATTGCCTACAACCTCGACAAACGCGCCAATACCAGCCGCTGGCACAAACCGGGCGATGTGGTTCATTTCAAGAAATTTGATGTCAATGGTTCAGAAACGCCGGCAAGTACGCGCTTCATCATGAAGGACAACGAACTGAAACTGGCTACCCTCAACGTGGGTTACCGTTTCAACGAAGAAAAGTTCAACTATCTTCGCCGATTGGGTATCAATGTATTGTCATTGAACTTCACAACAAACGACCTGTTCCGTATCTCCCCCATTCGCATGGAGCGAGGACTGGAATACCCGTTTGCACGTTCATACACCCTTTCCATGTCCATCATCTTTAAATAAAAAATATACATATGAAACGAAAAATATATACCCTCTTACTCAGCATAGCTGGATGCCTGCTCACCAGCTCCTGCTCCGACTGGTTTGATGTAAGTCCCAGTACGGATGTACCGGCCGAAGAACTTTTTGAAACCGAATCTGGATTTCAAAGCGCACTGGCTGGTATCTACATCGGCATGACCAACCAGAAAGCCTATGGCGACAACCTCTCATTCGGTATGCTCGACCAAATGGCGCAACTTTATGACATGATTCCCTCGGGAGCTTCCGAACGGTCGGCCATCTATCAATATGAAAATGAAACCGACCAAGGCTACAATACCAAAGCCCGTCTGGCTGATACTTGGACACAAGCCTATAAAATGATAGCCAATGCCAACAACTTACTGAAGTGGCTGGACAAAAACGGGGAACGGGTCATCGCATCTCCTGAAACCCGCAGTATGCTCCGTGGAGAAGCACTGGCTATCCGGGCTTACTTGCATTTCGACATTCTGCGTGGATGGGGACCGATGAATTACAAAGGCGACCCTACAGCAGCTGCTACTCCCTGTATGCCCTACCGTACCGTAGCCGACAACAGCAAACAGCCGTTGCGCACTGCCGAACAGGTACTGGATCTGATTTTGGATGACTTGAAGTCAGCCAAACAGCTCATGAGCTATGAAGCCAAAAAAACACTGACGTCCAATGACGGACAAAACCGCCGTTTCCGCTTCAACTACCATGCCATCAACGCAGTGATGGCTCGTGTTTACTGCTACATGGGCAAAGCCGAGGAAGCCATCACCTGTGCACAAGATGTAATCGACCACTGCGGATTAGAGTTGCAGAGTGCCAACTCCAGCGACCCTATTCTATTCAATGAGGTATTGTGCGGACTCTATCTCTACGAAATGGAAAAAAATCTTTCTGCATTCTGGTCGGATGGTGATAAGCTGACTACTCAGTATTTCAGCAAAGTCAGCACATTCAATACCCTGTTCAACGCAACAAGCGGTTCTACGAACGATATCCGCTACCGCACTGTGAAAAGATATGCCACCGAACAGGTACAATCACTTAAATACATCAAAAATGAAAAAGAAGTCGTCCCTTTGATTCGCCTACCGGAGATGTACTACATTCTGTGTGAAATGAAGGCATTGTCTGACAGCGAAGCCAAACTGAATGAAGTAAGACACAAACGAGGCTACCCTGCTTCTGAAGACGAGCATTTCAAAACCGAAGCAGACCGGATCAAAGCACTGAACCGGGAGTACCGCAAAGAATTCTATGCTGAAGGTCAATACTATTTCTTCCTGAAGCAACATCCCACCGCTCCGGTGGAGCACTTCAATGAGGTAACTTTGGGAAAAGCACAGTATGTATTCCCCTTGCCCGATGCCGAAAAAGAATACGGATGGACGGCAGACTCCGAAGAAAATCAAGAATAAACCAAGCAATGAAGAAAAAAATAATTTGTTTGTATATGAAAAGAAATTGCCTATATATCCTGCTCTTCCTGCTCACAGGAAGCTGGCTGGCATCATGCGAGAAGAGCGAACCGCCTTTCTATGATGCAAATTCAAACGGAGCCTATTTCGATTATGACAAAGAAAAGCTCGACACAATCATCAATTTTGCCGACTACATTTTGGAAGATCCCAAAGAAATTACGGTCAAGATTAAAATCAAACTACTGGGCTATGTGGAAGACTTCGACCGCACGCTGGTACTGAAAGCCATCGCAATGGAAAACTACCCGCAGGCTCAAGTTACCTGTCCGGAAGTGGTATTCAAAGCCGGAGAATACAAGAAAGAGATTGAAATCAAAGTGGGCCGTCCCGAGACACAAGACACTCGCTATGGTATGACACTCAGTGTAGATGAAGAACGTTCGGACATCGGTATCGGTGCCGAAGGATTTGAAAATTTCAACGTCTACGTAGAAGACTCTTACCAGACACCAGCAGGATGGGAGTATAACGCAGGCATGTTCTTCGGTGAGTTCAGTGCAGAAAAGCACATCTTCATCGTGAAAGTGACCAAAGATGAGGACTATGCGTATAACAATAACCCATGGGGCGTGTATCCGGACTACCAGTTGGCTGTCATCGACTCTATCCGCGAGCACAACCAGGCACATCCCAACGAACCGCTGAACATAGCCATCCCGTTTATTTCAGGCGGTCCGGAGTATCCGAAACCCTATTACTGGACTGAAAAGCACGACAAATACCTGGGAACTTACAGTTCCAGCAGTTTTATCAGTTTGTGCAACAGCATCGGTGCCGATACCTCCAACGAGAAAGAACTGTTCAATGGAGAAGAAGAAAACCTGAAAGGGCTTCACAAAAAAGCGATTGTAGCTATGATGAAATCCTTCAACAATTATTTCAACTGGGGCATGTCTTTTGACAACTTCAGAAACGAACAGATTCCCATGTTGAAAGACATGGATTATGATGTAGTAACCCCCATTTGGTGGACAGCCTGCAGTAGCATGATTACACCCTATTATGGTGATTATTCAGAAGCCAAATACAAATTCATGATCAAAACACTGCTCAATGCCAAAGGAGACAAGTTCTTTCTGCCGGAGATGTTCCCCATCTACCAAGACTGGAACAGCGACACGGGCTTTGCTTGGGATACTCTATTAGGAGGTGAAGCAGGTATCAAAGAATGCTACAAACTGTTCTACGCAGAATGGGAAAAGAACAAAGACCAATACGACTTTACCTTTCCCAAACGTGAAACGATTTAAAAGATGAAAACGATGAAAAAAGCAATCATAAGCATAATGGTCTTGGGCACGCTTTCGGGCTGCTACAAGGACAAGGGGTCATACGACTACCACTTAGACCAGATGAATGAAATCAAGACGGTTTCATTCATCCCTGCCACTGTAAACACCATTGCAGGAAAAACCATCGAATTGCAACAGCCGCTCAATGAGGAACAGACAACCGGACACATTGAAGTGCAACTGGAACAGACTCTGGCCAGCAATTTCGATAATCTGGATTTCTTTTGGTACATCAGCTACAAAAAAGATGATAAACAAGTAAAAGATACCGTTCAAACAAAAGGATCATTGGATGTGCCTTTGGCTATTGGCAAGGAAACACAATACCAGGTGCTTCTTGAAATAAAGGACAACAGCACCAAACTTTCCAAATTCGAGAAAATTGTGATTCAGACACGTCCCATTTTCAAGAACAGTTTGTTTGTACTCCACGGCCAACCCGGCAATGCGCTACTAGGTAACGTAGAGACAGTGGGCTCTGAAACCAAAGTGCGTACCGATGCCCATGCTGTTGCCCACCCCGATGCAGGAAACAAACCGTTTAAAGATGCCATCGGCCTGGTATATGCAGCCTACAACAACGACTATAAAACTCCTTCCACTCGCTTAGCTGCCCTCTACAGCGACGGTAGCTCTCAAGTGTACAACCCGTATGGCTTAAATGAAGTATTGTGGAAGAATTATGTCATACCGAGCAACAATAAAGACCCTCGTCCATTCACGTTCAAGTCGTTCTTCACGACCGGAGACTCCAGTAACGATACAGACACCAAATGTATTATTTCTACCGACGGACGATTCTATTGGAGCAAGCACATGATTGCTTTCAAAGTGCCCGGTGAAAATGCAAACAACCCGAATCACTTGACAGACTATGCAGTGACTACAGGTACCATTACCGAAAAATACATTGTACTTTGGGACCAGAAGAACAACCGCTTCATCTGCGTTTCCAACCAGGACGACTACTTCAATTATTACGAAGAAAAGAAAGCAGGAGATCCTGGTTTCCGACTTTTCAACCCGGTACTGGACGCACATGTGGACTTCTCTACACTCGAAAAGCAAGGGCTTTCTCCCAAAGGAAAAGAAGCAATCTATGCTTATATCCAGTATAAGGAAAATTATGAAGATTCGAAAGCCTGCTTCATTTTCAAAGACAAAAGCAACAACAGCTACTACCTGTATGAGCTCACTTCATTGGGTGGAGATAAAGATGACAAAAGCCTTGCACTGCTGAAAGACGACGGCAGTGAAGAAGGAGACAACAATCCGCTGTTCAGCATCACCGGCAAAAAACTGAAAGACTTCAATCCAAATACCGGTGTTTACTCAGTACTTTACAGCACTGAGTTCATGAGCAGCTATGTGTTCTATGCCGAAGGAGGCAACCTGTATCGTTATAACACGTCGAATGCCGACAAGGCACTTATTTATCAGGCTCCGGAAGGATGGAACATCAACATCCTGAAACTGCGTTCCTACGACAAAAGTAGCTTCATGGGTGAAGACGATGACAACCTCCGTCAATACATCTGCATCGGCATGAATAAAGGCAATGAAGGAGCTGTGACCGAAATCAAGCTGACCACTGCCGGTGATATAGACGAGACATTCAACAACAATGTCTACACACAAGACGAAAGCGGAGCGAAATTCGGCAACATCATGGATTTACAGTTTGCACACGAATATATGTACTATGTCAAAGATTACCAATAATATGAAAAATAGAACTCAAATATCACTCATGGCACTGCTCCTTGCGGGCAGCGCCATGAACCTCAGCGCACAAGAGAACCTCACGGTCAAAGGACAGATTGAAGGCATTGATTCTGGCCGCCTTTATCTACTGGCGCAAACATCCGAAAACAAAGTTGATACTCTGGGCAGCTGCACATTCAAGGCTCCGAACTTTATCTTGAAAGGAAAAGTCAGCGAACCGATAGTTGCTCAAATCGTCGTTGAAAACTACGGAGGAGGATTCACTTTTCTTGCTGAACCCAACACAACCTATGAAGCGCTGCTGAAAGACAAAAGCGGTGCTTACATCCGCGGCGGGAAACTGCAAGATGAATGGACATCGTATGCCGCTTACTCCGATTCGCTTCACAATGTGCTGAAAGGATACAAAGAGCGCCACGAAGCCCTGCTCAAAGAGAACAAATTCCGCAGTGCAAGTAAGGTTAACGATAGCCTGCAAATCATCGAAAAGCAGATCGACAGAGACACGAAGGAGTTTCTGAGAAAACATGACGACCTCATTACTGCCTACACGATACAGACCAATGTCCTGATGAAAGAAGCCGGACTGGAAGAAAGCATACACATGTATGAAGCGATGGGCCCAGGTGCTAAAAACACACCCAGCGCACGCATCATGAAAGAACGCATAGACCGGATGAAACAGACACAGAGCGGAGTACCTGCTCCCGACTTTACCCTTCCCGACCTTAACGGAAACCAGGTTACCTTGAGCAAAGTGCCGGGAAAAATTAAAATTGTGGACTTCTGGGCATCTTGGTGCGGTCCCTGCCGACTGAATAACCCTGCTTTGAAAAAGCTGTACGAACAATACCACAGCCAAGGGTTGGAAATCATCAGCATCTCACTTGACAACAAGAAGGAGAGATGGGCAGACGCGGTTAAAAAAGACGGTCTGACTTGGATCAACGTATCCTCTCTGCAAGGCTGGAAGTGCTCAGTAGCCCGTCAGTATAATGTGACAGGTGTACCCGCAATCTACATTCTGGATGAAAACAACCGTATCATTGCCACTCACCTGCGCGGAGAAAAGCTAGCCAGTTTCCTCCAAGAGAAATTTAACTAATTATTAAATATCAAATACTAAAAAACATGAGATTTCTATCCTTATTTATGATTGGATTAGCTGTCAATTTAGGAATGCAAGCGCAAGAAAACAACACGTTCAGCATTTCCGGTCAGATGACACAGGATTCACTTCGGTTTACTCCAAAAACAATTAAAAAACTCTACTTGCAACGTGAAGTAGATGGTCAGCAAATTACAATTGACTCTGCTACCGTTAAAAATAAGAAGTTTCATTTTAAAGGAAAAGCTCCTCAAAATCTGGAAATGTGCTACATTACCGGATTTGACAACGGAAGCATCGCTCTGTTCCTTGAACCCGGAAAAATAACCATAAATCCTTTCAACGCTCATTTCCCGGTATCGGCCACCGTTACGGGAACCAGAAGCAACGAGGTGCTTTGTGCTTACCAACAGCTTTTTGAAAAATATACCGATTGGTCAAGAAACAAAATGAATGAGATGTACAATGCGCTACCCGAACAGATACGCAACGATGAAAAAGCTTTTGCACCCTATCAGCGTGCTACCTTCCATGCCAACGGAATCTATTACAAAACTAAGGTGATGCGTTTTGTCATGGACCACATTGACAGTGAAGCTTCTCTTTTCATTATCAACCACAACTTGTTTAACGTATTCACGCCGAAAGTATTGGAACGTCAGTTCCTTCGTTCAGTACCCGTTCACCTGCGCAAAAGTCGCATCTACAAAGAAATGATGAACAAGATCAAGGCAGCCGACTTGAAAGTGGGCAACGAAGCTCCCGACATTGCCGGTATCACCCCCGAAGGAAAGGAAATCAATCTCTCCGACTTAAAAGGCAAATACGTTCTGCTGGACATTTGGGCATCTTGGTGTGGTCCCTGCCGCCGCGAGTTTCCTTTCTTGAAGCAAGCGTTACAGCTGTCAGAAGCCAAAGACAACTTTGTCGTTTTGAGCTACTCCATCGACAACAAGAAAAAAGAATGGACCGACTGTATTGCCAAGAACCAGCTGACACACAAGAACTGGCTTCATATCTCCACCCTTAAAGGCTGGTCATCAGATGCAGTTACCCTGTTCAATGTAACAGGAGTGCCCTATACAGCCCTTCTCAACCCCGATGGCAAAGTGATTGCGTTCAATCTGAGAGGAGAAGAATTGATCATCAAGCTCAAACGCATCATGGATGGTGTGGAAGAATACAAGTAACAATCATTAATTACCTAAAAAAACAGATTATGCGATATAAATTAGCATTGGCCGCTCTTGGTCTTTTTCCATTTTTCACGATGGAAGCGCAAAACGTGTGTACCATCAAAGGACATATAGCCAAAGATTCATTGCGCTACACACCTACAAAAATCCAAAAGGTGTATATCAATCAAATTGATGAATACGACCGGATCAAAGCCGTTGATTCTGCCAAAGTGGTAGACGGAAATTTTGAATTCAACTATACCATTCCGGCCAACGAGCCTACCCAACTGTATGCTCTGACCGGATTCGACAACGGGATGCCTGTCTTCTTCGTAGAACCGGGAGAAGTGAAAATTCACATTCCCAACGGTGCATATCCTAACGGAGCCTCCATTACTGGCACCCCAACCAACGACCTTCTCAAAGAATATAGAAGTTTCACTACACGCTCTGTTAAAGAGCAAGGCGATTCACTGAAAGTTCTCATTGCCAAGCACGGAGAAAGCTATCTTAATACAAAAGAAGGCAACCAGCGCTGGTTAAGTATCGGTGCCCGTTCGTTAGTGCGTTGCAATGCCGACCGGGTAGATTTCCTGCTCGACCACAATGATTCTCCGCTTGCCCCCGTGATGATGGAACGTGAAATCTACTACATGTTCAGCAACCGGTATGCAGAACAGCTGTTCAATTCTCTATCACCGGTACTGAAAGACCACCCCTATTACCGTTCTTTCAACAACACAATACGTGCTCTTGACCTGAAAGTAGGCAATGAATTACCAGATATCACCCTCCCGTTACTGGATGGAACAACAAGCAAGCTCAGCGATTACCGCGGTAAATATGTGCTGCTCGATTTCTGGGCATCCTGGTGTGGTCCCTGTCTGCGTGAGATGCCTCACTTGATTCAGTTGTACAACGACACCAAAGATCAGCAAGACAAGTTTACCATCATCAGCTTCTCTGTAGACAATAAAGAGAAAGACTGGAAAAAAGCCATCGAGAGCAAAGGCATCAACCTAGAAGGCTGGGTACATGCTTCAGACCTGCTGGGATGGGGCTCTCCATCAGCCAAATTCATGGGGGTAAAAGCCATTCCTCAAATGATTCTGATAGACCCCGAAGGAAAAGCCATTTCATTCAGCCTGAGAGGTGAAGAGATGGTACGCCGCATCAAACAAATACTTGGCGGTGACCTTTACTACCAGAACGCCCCCGAAGCTGCCGGTGATAAGAAATAAAGCCAAGCTGACTGAAAGATGAAACAAGACACTGCGAGAACAGAACGCTTCCCGCGGTGTCTTGTCATTTTATACCCATAGCATTCATCCTCTTTTTTCCTTCCTGCTTCACCTTTTTCCATTTTTTACTCTATATTTGCATCCAGAATTGGTGTCCGCCTATTTCATTACAAATAGCGGATGAAAAGGGAATCGGGTGAAAGTCCCGAACAGTCCCGCTGCTGTGAAGCTCCATTCAACTTTTCAGAAAACACCTCCATACCACTGAAGGGCTCTGCTCTTTGGGAAGGTTCTGAAAAGGGAGTCAGTCAGAAGACCTGCCAATCCTCATTTTGTCTCCAAGCCTCTGGGATTAGGCCGAAAGACGCGTTTTTTTAGTCGTAAATACAATGAAGAAAGGAATAGCCAAAGGTTTCTTTGGATGGCTATTGCTATGGCTATGCCCTTTGTCCATACACGGACAAAGCCGGATAGACAGTGTGCAACACATCGATGAGGTGGTGATTACAGCAAAATCATACAAGGAAGTCATCCCCGCCCAAAAGATGTCGAAAGAAGTACTGCAGAGTCTCAACAGTTTCTCTGTGGCCGATGCCATCCGTTATTTTTCGGGCATACAAGTGAAAGACTACGGAGGTATCGGTGGATTAAAAACCGTGAACATACGCAGCCTGGGCACACATCATGTCGGTGTGTTTTATGATGGCATCCAGTTGGGCAATGCCCAAAACGGGCAAGTAGACTTAGGAAAATTCTCATTGGAGAACATGGAGGAAATCTCGCTCTACAACGGACAGAAAAGCGAGATATTCCAGCCAGCCAAAGACTTTGGCTCATCAGGTTCGGTGTATCTACGCTCCCGCACGCCCCGTTTCACAGACCACAAACGCTACCACCTCAAGGCCACCCTAAAAGGAGGGTCATTCGACCTCATCAACCCGTCGGTATTGTATGAGCAGAAGTGGAACGAACGCCTCAGCAGTTCGTTTCATGCAGAGGTAGTGAATGCTTCAGGTAAATACAAATACCGGTACAAACGAGTCTATCCACATACAGACCAAGTGATGTATGACACCACGGCCATCCGGCAGAATGGTGACATCTATGCTACCCGGTTGGAAATGGGCATCTACGGCAACCTTCCTCAAGGATACTGGCGATGGAAGGCCTATTTCTATGATTCAAACAAAGGCATTCCAGGGGCCATTGTAAACAATAAATGGAAGAACTCACAACGGCAAAAGGACCGCAACTTCTTCACACAAGGCACCTACCAGCAAACACTATCGAAAAAATGGGACCTTCAGGCCCATCTGAAGTATGCCTACGATTATATGAACTATGTCAATCCGGACACCACTCTCATGCTGATAGACAACACCTTCAAACAGCAGGAAGTGTATCTCTCCGTAGCCAATAAATATGCCGTAAACCGATGGTGGGACATAGCCTTATCCACCGACATGCAATACAACACCTTACGGTCGGACCTTGACGGGTTTGTTTATCCCAGCCGGATAACAACATTAGTAGCCGCTGCTACTGCCATCGACCTGGGAAAATTCAAGATGCAAGGCAGCATATTAGCCACCTTTGTGCGTGAACGCATCCATTCGGGCCATGCAGCACAAGATCAGAAAGTAAAGGCAGCTCCCGATAAAAAGGAATTTACACCGGCTGTTTTTCTCTCATTCAAGCCTTGGAAACAGCACGACTTTAACCTTCGTGCATTCTACAAACAGATATTCCGCATGCCTACATTCAATGATTTGTATTATACAGATATCGGCAACACGGCACTGAAACCAGAATTCACCCATCAATACAACTTAGGCATGCAATGGGGCAAAACCTTCAGAAAAGGGTGCATCAGCAGTGTGAACGTACAGGCAGACGCATACTACAACGAAGTGACCGACAAAATAGTAGCAGTGCCCAAAGGCAGCGGACAGTACCGCTGGATGATGATGAATTTGGGATATGTAGAAATCCGGGGAGTAGAAGCCTCAGCTGCAACTGAATTCCGCCTGCCTGCTGCCATTTTTTTAAACGTACGCCTCTCGTATACATACCAAAAAGCACAGGATTTTACCCGCCGGAAAAGCGATGTCCTCCAGCAGCTCACCTACGGCGGACAGATACCATACATCCCTTGGCACAGCGGATCGGTTATTGCCAGTCTGCGCTATCAATCGTGGCAGCTAAACTACAGTTTCATTTATGTAGGAGAACGCTATCACAGTTCGGCCAACATACCTGCCGATTACGAACAGCCCTGGTACACGCATGACCTCTCAGTCGTAAAGAGTATACCATTAAAAAAGAATAACTTACGCATAGCTATGGAGATAAACAATCTCTTTAGCCAAGATTATGAAGTAGTGCTCAACTACCCGATGCCCAAACGGAACTACAAACTTGCTATTACCTTTGAAATATGAAAATAAAAAACATACTTACCGGCTTATACCACCTGTTCATAACCCTGTTCATAACTCTCCTCGCTGTCAGTTGCCGCCATGATGTAGAGATGCTGCTTGCAGAAGAAGAGTACATCGGTTCACCCCGGCCAGTCCGAGGATACAAAGGATTTTATCTGCTCAACGAAGGAAACATGGGCAGCAACAAATCGACATTAGACTACTGCGACTTTGCCACAGGCACATACACCCGCAACATCTACGCACAGGTAAATCCTACAGTACCCAAAGAACTGGGTGACGTGGGCAACGACATTGGCATCTATGGCAGCAAACTTTATGCCGTCATCAACTGCTCAAATAAGGTAGAAGTGATGGATTATCAGACAGCCAAACGCATCGGACAGATTGAAATCCCCAACTGCCGGTTTATCAAGTTTGCCGGCCGCTATGCCTATATCACCTCCTATGCGGGCCCCGTGGAAATCAACCCGAACTACACACAGATAGGATATGTGGCCCGCGTAGACACTGCCTCCTTGAAAGTGGTAGACCGCTGCCTGGTAGGATACCAGCCTGACGAACTGGAAATAGTGGGAAGCAAAATTTACGTGGCCAACTCAGGAGGCTATATGGGAGCTGGAGAAACAAGCGGCTACGAACGCAGCGTATCTGTTATAGATATATTCAGTTTCACCGAAGAAAAACGGATTGACGTGGCCTACAATCTGGAACGGATCAAAGCAGACAAACGAGGCAACTTATGGGTCAGTTCACGAGGAGACTACAAAGGACTTCCGGCACGATTATTTTTCCTGGATAGAGAAAAAGAAAGAGTGACCGATACCATTCCCATTGCAGCAACCAACTATTGGATAGATGACGATTGGATGTATGTATACGGCACAGAGTGGAGTTATATCACCAATGATTGGAGCATATCCTATTCCAAAGTAGATACCCGCTCACATACAATTGTAACCAACCAGCTGATTACAGACGGTACCGATAAAGAAATAGAGAAGCCGTATGGCATTATGGTCGATCCGGAAACTAAAGATATATACATCACAGATGCAGGCAATTACGTCACACCGGGTGCCTTATACTGTTTCGACCGCCACGGCAAGAAAAAATGGGTAACGCGTGCCGGCAATATTCCGGGGCACTTTGCTTTGCTACCCATCTACCGATAAATCATTCCGTAACATTCAACTATACATCATGAAGCATCTACACAAGCTACTGAGTAGCTGTCTTTTAATCATCTTCATCGCTTGCTCGTCACAGGAAGAGCCGGCAGAGAAAGGATTTGCTCCCGTCATCTCAGGACTGGAGGAAACATACTCAATCAATGCAGGAGAGCCCCTCGTGCTATCTCCTCAAGTGGAACATGCCGCAGCTGCTACATACAGCTGGCTGGTAAACGAAGAGGAGGTGTCAAGAGAAGCCACTTACACCTTTCTGCAGACAACCCCTCAGACATACCCGGTTGTCTTTAAAGTCACAACCGAAGCCGGAAGTGCAGAACAACACATCCGTGTGACAGTCACCCCACTCGATGCCTTGCAGATAACCACCGAGACCTACCAGGTGATTTCACTGAATCTCTCAGAGGTGTTTCCACAACAAGGGGAAGTCAAATGGAAACTCATCAAAGGAGCATCCGACTTACACCGGCTCACCCCCTCAGGAGTACTGGGACCTACCTTTGTTGCCGCCCGTGCTGGTAAATATCACTGGCAAGCCCTCTGCAACGGAATTACCAGAGACATCGTTATCAATGTAACAGAATCCCCCCGGAAACTGAGCCCCTACATTGCCAAGGTGTACGACTACCTGCCGGCTCCGGGCCAGTTTGTCAACAAATTGCCAGCATACACACCGGGCGACACCCACGAAGACATGGTGCGCAAAGCCAATGAATGGCTGGTAGGAGAAGAAGCCCAAATGATTACCTTAGGCGGATGGGGCGGATATGTAGTGTTCGGCTTCGACCATACCCTGATCAATGTAGAAGGAAAACGAGATTTCCGCATCCGCGGGAATGCCTTCGGTGCAGCCGTCAACGGGCGACCGGATGCTCCATTTGGCGGCAGCTGTGAACCGGGCATTGTCATGGTAGCATACGACACAAACAAAAACGGACTGCCCGATGATGAATGGTATGAAATCAAAGGAAGCAGCAACTTCACAGCTGAAAAAGAGCCCTGGTATGACTTTGCCATCGAGAATAAAAACAACGTCTCCGTTTACCGCGATTACAGCATGACCTACTACCGCCCTCAAAAGGAAGAACCCGACAGCCATGCAGAACCCGACAATCCGTCGGCTTACATTTCCATCCGCAACTATATCCGATGGAAAGACAATCAGCAGCAGGAAGGATACAAAGTCAAGAATGTCTATCATGCTCAAAGCTATTATCCCCAATGGATCAAGCAAGATGAACTGACATTTACAGGAATCCGCCTGCCAGACAACGGCATTAACGAAGGAAAATACAACCCCGGCATCAATCAGGGTAACGTCTATTTCGTGCTCTACGGGTTCCGCTATGGCTATGTAGACAACAGTCCGAATACCGATGACAATGCCGCTATCGACATTGACTGGGCCATAGACAAAGAAGGCAACCGGGCACATTTGCCGGGCATCAGCTTTATTAAAATATACAACGGTATCAATCAGGAAAACGGCTGGTTAGGAGAATGCTCCACAGAAGTGGAACGTGGAGAAGACCTGCACATGCTCGGCAAACGCATTGACACAATAAAAGAATAACAATCCTATATTTATTAATCAAAAAACAAACTTACTAAAATGAAAAAACTATTCAGTTTATGGGTGTTACTGCTCAGTCTCACACTCAGTTTTACAGGTTGTCAGGATGAGTATGATGACACCTCGATTCGCAAGGATATTGAGAATATCCAAGGAGAAATAGAAGCCATCAAAGCAGACTTGGCTACATTAAAAGGACAGGTTACTTCCATCCAGACCCTGGTTGATGCCCACAAAGGAGGTAAAGTCGTCACTCAAATCGAAGAACTGCCAGAAGGAAAGGGATACCGCATCACATTCAACGATGCCACAACAATCGAAGTGCTGAAATACACCAGCGAAGAACCGGCAAAAGGTTCCGTAATCGGAGTACAGGAATGGGAAGGAGCCTTCTACTGGACTATCATCACCGATGGAAACTCAGCCTTTCTTCTAAATGAGAAAGGAGAAAAGATAGCGGTATCAGGAGCTAAGGAAGAATTGACACTAGACGAGATGGGCTATTGGACCCTCAATGGCAAACGCATCGTAGACGCCAATGAAGATTTTATCCGCTTTAAAAAAGGCGACAGCACAGCCTTGTTCAAAGACATCGTAGTGTCCGATGATAAAATCACCTTTATCCTATCGGATGACAGTGAGATTGTAGTCAACAAAAAAACAGAAACCTTTATCCGGTTCGAAAGCAACTTTCAGCTCATCAACAAAGGACGTCCCAACAAATTGAAGTTCAACGTTTCGTCCGATTTGCAGGGACTCGAAGTAACGAAGGCTCCTGCAGGATGGTCAGTCAACATTCATCGTCCGGAAAAATACGTCGGAGTGAGTCCTTCCAACGATGCCAGCTTCGGTTTGGAAGAAATCCGCATCGAAGGATATGATGCTAACGGTCTTGTTTATGCCACCACCATCAAAGTAGGTATCAAAGGAAGCGGATTCGACAATGAACAAGGTGTATTTATCTTGAATGAAGGAAATATGACAACCGAAAACGGCTCTTTAATCTATATTGACGGCAAAGGAGTCATCGGCGACTATATCTACCAGGCCATGAACGGATCAGCTTTGGGAAATGCCACACAAGACCTGTTTATACACAACAACAAAATGTATATCATTTCGCAGAACGGCACGAAGAATGCAGTAGGTACACTCTTTAAAAACGATGGTATGCTGGTAGTTGCCAACAGCAAGACGCTCAAGAAAGAAGCGGCATTCAATGACGAGCTGCAAGAATTGTCTTGGCCCACTCACATCGCCGTATTGGATGAAGAACATATATATATCCGCGACAACAACGGTGTGCACTGCTTCAACTCTGCCTCAAAAAGCCTCACCAAGATTGAAGGCACAGCGGGAGCAGCCAAAAACAGAATGGCAGTGGCCGGAAACAAAGTCTTTTTCATCCAAAACAACAAGCTGTCAGTCATCGAAAAAGGACAAAACAAAGTAAGCAAAAGCATCGACATGGGAGCCTCTATCACGGGCATCATTCGCTCGGCAGACGGCAATCTGTTTGTAGCAACCAACGGCAATCCGGGTAAGATTAGCAAAATCAACAGCAGCAACTACGAAGTTATCAAGAGCAACGAAGTAACCGAAGGCAGTTTATCGGCTGGAATGGGGGCAACACCGAGCATTACAGCAATCGGTAATCTGCTGTATTACAGCGGAGCTGGAACCGTAATTTACCGTCATAACTTTGAGACAGGAGAATCCAAACGAATGATTGATGCAAAAGACGTGGTAAACAACAGCAACATGGTATACAACAACATTGCTGTTCATCCCATTACCGGACGTGTATACATGAACACCATCAAAGGATACGGATGGGACTTCACCATCAACAACATCAGTGTGTTCAAACCCGAAGGAGATGCATTGGTACTAGAAAAGAATTACGAAGACCATACCCGTTTCCCGGCTGGTATTTTCTTCCCGGCTAATTTCAAGTAAGACTAACATAAAAAAAGACACTGCGAAAGAATCATAACTCTCGCAGTGTCTTTTATATTTTACTATAATTCACTCTTTAAAAAACACTTATAACCACTCCTATCTTATTCAGCCGGTTCGGTAGCATGAAACTCAATAAGTCCTTTCATCGGAGTTTCTTCTATCATATCAATCATCACTCCAAATTCCTGTGCCACATCATACAGGTAATCGGCACAATGATGAGCCCAAGAACCGACAAAACGAATGGAGTAATTACTATAATCATATTGACAAATGTTTCGGGCAAAGAACTTTTGCAGATTATCCCGAATCACCTGACACGCATAATCACTTTCTTGATGGTCGGCCAGGAAATAAGCCACCGTAGCCAGAAAACGGTTGGGAAAAGGACGGTTGTAGACCAAATCCATGATATCATCAGACGTAATACGAAACTTATCAAAAAAATCCTCTGTCAGTTCCGCAGGAGCAATCCCCTTCAGCACGTCCGACATGAAGACACGCCCCATAGCTGCCCCACTGCCTTCATCTCCTAAGATATACCCTCCGGAACGAACATTCTTTAAGATAGTTGCACCGTCATAGAAGCAAGAGTTGGACCCGGTACCCAAGATACAGGCAATTCCCGCCTCACGCAAGAACAGTCCCCTTGCAGCAGCCAGCAAATCACTTTCCACCTGAACCGGAGTCTTAAACTGTGCCACCAAAGAAGCACGGATAATCTTTTTCTTCTCCTCCGAACTGCAACCGGCTCCGTAATAGTAAACCTGTTCCAACTTTTTCTTGAAGAATTCTTCTGGAAGTCCCAAACGCACACTACGGCTTATCTCTCTTCGTGTTTGGAAGAAAGGATTAATACCGTCAGTAAAAAGGCTGTTTATCAACTGTCTGCCTTCGGTCAAAGCCCATTCTGTGCGTGTTGAACCAGTCTCTGCTATCAGTTTCATGGAGAATAGTGATTTTGTTATCTGCAAAGATACAGAAAAAATAGTTCACTCCACTATATTTCATAGACAAAACCTTGTCCTCATACAACAAGAGGGTGAAACATCATAAACATTTGTCCACCTCAGTATTGTCTACTAAAGATTAATTTAAAATCTTTGATTTATATTTTAGTTATTTAATAAGTTAAAAGAATTGCATTTAATACCACTATAATAAACATCCATATTGGATTTAACCATTTCCAAGTCAGAAAATTTAAAAATTGAGAACTCCCCACATCGAAGTATATCCACTTGTTTATTGACCAAATTCCATAAAATCTGCTTGCAAATATCGAGATATTTTGCGAATATTGCATATAAGTTGTGCAAATATGAATTAGCTATTAACTGATAAAAACGGCTAATACACTATCATTCTATATTATACATAACTTTGTTAGTCATAAATCTTTTATATTATAATTTCGCAGACGTAATAAGTAACTATATCCACAAAACAATACATCGGCAGATTATTACCGAATTGTTTAACATTACACACTGAGTAACCGATAAAAACGGCCTCAACAAACAGAGAGTGATCTTTGAAATATTGTCAATACTAATTATCATTCAATAAGAATTGTCCAAAGTAGCCAAGCAATTGATAACTAAGAAAAGCGTTACATGATTTATTGATTTTGAGGATAAATCAAACGTTTCCAAACTCCTCGGGTTATGATTAAAGAGTTTTCCTTATTCCTTATTCATCACCAATCCGAATACGAAGACCAATCGATTCTCCAACATATATCCTTATTGTATAGTATTCAATAAGTGTTCAGAATAGTCTATTTCATGTCCTTTTGCGAAGCATACATACTCAATGCTTATCTGTTTAATAATTTATTTATACGTGTGAGATTAACCCAAACCCGCAGGTTATTGACAAACTATTCAAAGAACTTATTTTATTGACTGCCAATGCCGTTTAGGTATGGCTATTTTTTAACGAACCAGTAGAAAAAAAAATGAAGTCGAAAGAAAAGAATGAAGTTGCAGATGAAAAATGGATTGACTTTTCAGATATTTCAGTTTTTCAACAACAATACATGCAGCATTTCCGTGAGCTTAAGTATTTCGGCTTACAATATATAGAAGACGAAGAGGTCGTAGCAGATCTTATTCAAGATATATGGCTCAAAATTTGGGAGAATAAAGAAAGACCAATCAATGAAACAGCTTTTAAGCAATATCTTTTTCATGCTCTATACCGATCGATATTAAATTACATAAAACATATTAATGTTGTACGTAATTATGCAGAAAGCCATTCTGAAGAGGCAGTAGAGGAAGAAATAACATATCGGTTAATTGAAGCTGAGGTTTACCAAGCCATCAACCAAGTCTTCGAAGAACTGCCTGACGCATGTCGAAGGGTATATACTGCCAGTTTAGAAGGGAAATCACAGAAAGAGATAGCCGAAGAATTCTATATTTCAATCAATACCGTGAAGAAACACATCAACAATGCCAATCACTACATGAAGAAACATCTAAAAGACTTTTTATTAATATTTCTGCTATTTTGATAAAAAAAACAATTTTCCTATTACACCAAACCCTTTCTTGATTGTCTTTATAATAAAGAAACGTAAATGACACCGCATCAAGATATAAATAAAGTTAAGACTTGGATTCTTCATCAATTGACGGGAACGATTACAGAAACAGAACGTCAATTACTAGAACATTGGGCAAACGAACGTCCGCAAAATAAAGAATTGCTGGATCGTGTTTTGTCATCTGCTTTTATGCGGAAAGCTGTGCTAGATAGCAATAAAACCCAAATGAAGAATACATGGAGTAAACTATATTGCAAAATTGGATATACTGCTAAATACAAGTTGAATCATCTGCAATGGTTGGTAGCTGCAACCATAACAGGCATATTGGCTGGTGGAGCTTTTCTATGGAATCTCCATCAGACTGAAAAAATTCTAGCGGGTTCGTCGAAAGCCTTTTTTTATACAGTAGATTCCATTTATTTGCTAAATGGTGAAGTTTTGAATTATGCAAAATTTCGACAACAAAAAGTGAAACGCATAATCAATTCTGCCAACTTAACAGATCGTGTCGTGGTGCCAAAAAGTGGAGAATATAAAGTATTGCTTGCAGATAGTACGTTAATTCATCTAGGCCCAGAATCTGCATTGATTATTCCAGCCGACTTCTCTAAAGAAAACCGAAATATAAGAATTTCGGGAGAGGCTTACTTGAAAGTTCACAAAGACTCATTGCATCCATTCTACATCGATGCCTTGAAAACACATATTCGTGTATTAGGAACCGAGCTAAACGTAAAAGATTATGAGGATGAAACTCTGACACATGTAACCTTAGTGAATGGAAAAGCGGATTTGGTTTTCAATGATGCAGAACCGATAATACTTTTGCCAGGTGAAACCATATGTATGAATCAGAATGGAGCCATAATACAGAATAATATTACAATCAATGAATGCACAGCATGGCATCATGGAAGAATCTGTTTCGAGGGCCGTCCATTGTCGGAAATCATGAAAAACTTAGAAAGATGGTATAATATGAAGGTAATTTTTCAAAAAGAAGAATTGAAAAACTACTGTATTACGATGGATCTAAACAAATATGATTCATTCGAACGATTAGCTCAATCAATAAATAAGATGAATGAAATATGTATACGAATAGAGAAAAATAATGTCGTATATATTTCAGATAATGAACTTAACCACAATAATGCTTTATGAAAAATGAAATGATTAAACGCACAAGATGGCTTTGCCTATTGTTGTTCACGTGCTGCACTTGCTTTAATGTATCAGCACAGCAAAAGATTTCAGTACAGTTAAAAAATGCTTCGATCCGTAGTGTATTCGGAGAAATCAAAAAACAAGTTGATGTAGGGTTCATGTATTCGAACACTGCTATTTCGGAAGTTCCTAAAAAGGATTACAGTTTTCAGCAGTCTGACATCGCTACAGTGTTGAACTACGCCTTACAAGGCACTGATTTGACTTTTGAGATAGAAAACAACAAAAACATTATTATTAAAAGAAAGAAAGTCAGTTCTTCAGATGCTATTGGTAGAGTAATAGATGCCAGCGGCGAGCCTATTGTAGGAGCGACCGTTCAGGAACAAGGGGTAGACGGACATGGAACAGTTACTGACTTGGAAGGACAATTTTCCCTTAAACTTAAAAATAAAAATAATGCCCAACTCGTTATTTCTTTCATGGGTATGCAACAACAAGTTGTTCCTTGGAAAGGAAAAAAACTAAAAATTGTACTACAAGAAGATACACAAGATATTGATGAGGTAGTGGTAACCGGATACCAAACAATTGACCGTAGAAAAGTTACTGCATCTATCACCTCTGTGCGAATGGAGGATGTACTGATGCCCGAAATGACAACTATTGACCAGGCATTGGAGGGGCGAATACCAGATTTGTTATACGTACAGAATTCCGGTTCTGTAGGTGCTACTGCTCGTTTGCGTGTAAGAGGGACTTCTACATTAGTAGGAAATCGAGAACCTCTTTGGGTGCTCGATGGCTTTATATTGCAAGACCCTGTAGAAGTAACACCTGAGCAATTGAACGATCCTGATTATATTAACTATGTCGGTAATGCGATTTCTGGTATTAACCCACAAGATATCGAACGCATCGATGTACTAAAAGATGCAGCGGCTACAGCTCTTTATGGCACACGAGCTGCTAATGGTGTTATTGTTGTTACAACCAAGAAAGGCAAACCAGGACCTCCTTCTATCCGATATTCAACACAAGTCACCTTTACACGTCGTCCCCGATATACAGACAGAAACATTAATCTTATGAACTCACAAGAAAGAGTACAATTTGGTAAAGATTTATGTGACTTACATTATGTTTTTCCACAAAATATGCCAATGGTAGGCTATGAAGGTGCTTATTATCGCTATCAAACGGGACAAACCAGCTATCAAGACTTCTTAAACGAGGTACGCTGGTATGAAACAGCCAATACAGATTGGTTTGATTTATTATGTAAAGATGCAGTTACTCATTCGCATACTTTAAATCTTTCAGGAGGTAGTGATAATACTAGATATTATGCTTCAATAGGTTATACTCGTGAAGATGGAACAGTGAGAACTGAATATGTAGATCGATATACAGCAGCCATGAATTTGATGTCAAATCTAAGCAAACGCTTAAAAATGAACTTCAACATGAATGCTAACATTCAAAAGAAAAACCACTTACCTTCGGAAGTAAATGCACTGACATATGCCTATGAAACAACCCGTGCGTTACCCGCTTTTAATGCAGATGGCTCTCTTTATAAATATAAACGTCATGGATACCATGTAGGTGATGGAAGTAAGAATAACCTACTTTATGATTATAATATCATGAACGAAATCAACAATACAGCAGATGAGTATTCAGGAAATACTTTCATTACTCAGGCTGAACTGATTTATGACTTATTTGATTTCGCCAAACTAACCGTGGGTGCACAATACAGTAGAAGTTCTACTATGCAAAGTACATGGTTTGGGGAACAAACCAACTATGTAGCTATTTTGAAGAATGGTGAAAAAGATGATGTTCCTCAAGTAGGCGATGCCGGTAAGTGCGAATTGCCTTATGGTGGAATATATAATACTACAAATACCATAAACGAAAGCTTTACAGGAAGAGCGCAAGCCAACTTTCATTACTCTTTTGGAGCAGAAAAACAACACCTTATAACTTCAACAGTGGGTTATGAAGTAAGTACATACCGCAACAATGCAGTAAGCGATCAAACTAGAGGGTATTATAAGGAAAGAGGTATGCAGTATGCGACAATGGATGGAGAAGAACTTGATAAATATCCATTGTATAAAAATTGGCTTGCTAAAGGACATCGTACCCTAACTGCAGGTAAAACAAATACTATCTCCGGATACCTCACCTTAGCATATGATTACAAACAATTCTTTACACTTGGTTTGAATGGTCGTTTTGATGCTTCTAACAAATTTGGCAGTAGAAGCAATGAAAAGTTCTTACCGGTATGGGCTGTTTCAGGGAAATGGAATATTAGAGAAACTTTCTTCAAAGATGCCAATTGGTTAGACGAATGGGGGGTTCGTTCTTCTTTCGGTAAAACAGGTAATATGCTCGATAATGAAACACCCAATCTGCTAATCAGACAAGGTACCATGGACGCTTTCTATGGTGAAAATATATCGCATGTTTCAGCATTTCCAAACCCCAATTTACGTTGGGAGCAAACGGCTACAACCAATTTGGGAATGGATATCAGTTTTTTTAGAGGACGTTTCAGAATGTCCGCAGAGCTATGGTTCAAGCATACCACAGATGCTTTCTCTTCTATCAATATTTCTACTATCAACGGACGTCCTTCCTATCGGATGAACAATGGTACCATTAACAATAAGGGTTATTCGATATCATTATCAGGATACCCCATCCGGACTAAAGATTGGCAATTATTCTTATCTACCAACTACTCATGGGCTAGCAACACTGTGAAATCAGGTACAAATGAAAACTTTACGCTCAACGACTATCTGAATGGTACTGCGATTGTAGATGGTGCTGCTATCGGAACATTTTACTCATATAAGTTCTTGGGATTGAATCCAAATACGGGTATTCCAATGTTCGACGACTATCAAGATAGAAGACATTTGCTTTCCAACAAAAAGCTAGCAGATATTATTCCATTAGTAATGACCGAAAGTGGTAATCGTGATCCTAAGTTGAATGGCTCATTTTATGCCACATTGAAATGGAAACAATTGTCAATGAACATGAATTTCAACTACCGCATTGGATGTAAAGTGCGCCTATTCAACTTGTATACACCCATAGTAGAAGGTATCTCATCCGATAAGAATGTACGCAAAGAATTCGTAAACAGATGGAAGAAACCTGGTGATGAACGCTTTACCAATATTCCCGTGTTGTTAAGTCCTAGTGATCCTAATTACAAAGAACACATGAGTCACTGGTCAAATGGCTCATCCTCCAAGTTGATTGAAAAGATTCCGACTTTTGCCGGCAACACATGGACAATGTATGATATGTCTGATTTGCGTGTCGTTTCCGGTGATTATTTACGCCTGAGCAATTTGGTATTCTCATACGATTTTACAAGCAAACAGCTACAAAAAACATTCTTGAAGCAATTGCGGTTAAGTTTGTCTATGAAAAATGTATTTACGATTGCTTCTGGAAAGTTAGACGGACAGGATCCTACACAGGCTAATGTTACCTCGGTAAATATGTCACTTCGCCCAGCTTACACCTTTTCTATGAATGTTTCATTTTAAACGAATACGAATATGAAAAAATACATAATTTACTTTTCCTTACTTATCACTTTAGCAATCGGCACTACGTCGTGTAGCGATTTTTTAAGTGCTTATTCGCAAGATATGATTGTAGCTAAATCAGTACAGGATTTAGATGAAATACTTTTAGGCGATGTGTATTTGCCCAGTTTCCAGGCTTCCTCAGGACCAGCTAGTATCTATACTGCAGGTTTTTTCAATATTTTATCCGATGATGTGAATACAGGAGGACATGGCGATGAAACCAGTAAAGCCTGGAGCACTAGCCTTTCTACTATTTTTGGTTACTTTGCCTGGCAGCAAAGAGTAAGTTCCAACTTTGACGGTTCCTATTTTACCAGTGATAACGTAACCTGGGACAATCTGTACAGCCGTATTAATATCGTGAACATTATTCTGGATGAAATTCAGGATTTACCGCATGAAAAAGAAAACGACTATCTTGATTTTTTAAGAGTACAAGGTGAAGCACATTTCTTGCGTGCATATTTTTATTTTACATTAGCCAATCTGTATGGCGATGCGTATGCACCTTCCACTTGTGAAAGCAAACTCTGCGTCCCATTGAAACTAACTCCCTATGTGGAACATGACAAAGACAAGGATACTCAGTTCAGACGTGCCACAGTTTACGAAGTCTACAATCAAATAGTGAAAGATCTCACTATTGCAGAAGATTTCCTTACACGCAGCCCGCAGAACAATCTCCATCGTTTACATAGAGCATCTATTGAATCAGTTGAATTACTTCTTAGCAGGGTATACTTATACATGCAAGAATGGGAGTTGGCCGAAGCTAAAGCCGACTTGGTAATACAAAGTTCCAATGCTTATCTCTCAGATATTTCCGCATTAACATCCGGAAAGCCATTCCTTACACGTGAAAATCCGGAGGTTCTTTTCTCACAAGGTGCAAATATTTTGGCAAGCAATGAATTTTTCACTGCACGCCCGGGCGATTACTGCGTCACTCGTGAATTGTTCGATCTGTATGATGAGAAAGATGCACGTGCTAATTGTTTCTTTGGTCATCAAGTAGGTTCCGACAGCATAACACTGGCACAAAAATATGAAAGAGGAGATATTACTTCACATATTTCTGATGTATTTACATTGAGAGTTGCCGAAGCCTATCTCAACAAAGCTGAGGCTTGTGCCATGCAACAAGGTAAAGAAAATATTGCTCTAAGTACCTTGAACAAACTTCGCAAAAATCGAATCGAAGGATATACTGAGCAGAGCTATAACAAGGAGGAGTTGATTGTTCAGATACGAGATGAACGTAGAAAGGAACTTTGCTTTGAAGGCCATCGTTGGTTCGATCTGAGAAGATATGCGGCAAACGAACTCCATCCGTTTTCTAAGGCCATTATACATGTATACAATGCATGTGGGAATAATGGTGTATCCTACACCCAATTGTTCCGCTTGGAGGAAAATGACTTAGCCTATACGTTTGCACTTCCTGAATCGGTCATCGATTTCGACAACGTACCTATGGAAGATAATCCAAGAGAAATCAGACTACCTTTGAAAGTATCCACAGATGAAGAGCAGAAAGAAGAAGGTAAATAATAACAATTATGTGCTGACAGAAAATAATGATTATTTTGAACAAAGAATGGTATGAAAAAAATATTTTACTATAGCTTATGTTTCCTCACACTGCTAATTACTGCATGTAACAACGAGGACGAGTTGAACAACAATATCAGCTTTGAATCTCCGTATGTAATCAAGGATGATCCAAACGATCCTATACAACACCAGCGTTACTTGATTTATGAGAAGTATGGTGTAGCTGTATTTTTCAACGATACTCTTTCAAATACTTATATCGGTACAGGATATGATGGAAAACCAATGTATCGTTACGAAACGCTAGATTTCAATTGGGGATTCTCATCACATAACAAGAACGATGTGAAATACTCCATAGAATATATTGAGGATTTAGAAAATAAAGAAAAAGGTCTCAAATTTGCAGAAGAATTTCTGAAACTGGCTTCAAAACCCATGCGGCCTTTCTCCATGTTTTTCCCTGAAACATTTACAGTCATCCAAAACAATGAAACTGATGAACCCGAATTCTGGAGCGGCTTCCGAACATTGGTAATTCCTAATGTACATCAATTTGAAGAAAGCGACATCCCTGATTTCTCCAATGAGATTCTCTTATCACTCGTAAAATCAAAAGTGATGAACAATGAGAAATTAGTTGCAGAATTTGCCAAGGTATCTGATCAGAAATATGGCCGTCCGTGGGTTGTAAACGGAAACAATGGTGGACTGGGATGTGTATGGGGAGTACAGCATAAAGGTACTTTTTGGAAACCACGCGAACTTTTTAATGAAGGTATTATGGAAGAATATTTTCTGTATTCGTATCAATCAAATGTTTCAACACCAGAAGAGTTTATAGCAGAACGTACAATTGTTTTTGATCAGATTGGTCAATATGGCTTTATTTGCGGCGATAAGAATACAGATCACGTAAACAGTCCGAAGAATGTAGAAGAAGACCTAGAATACTACCTGGATACCTTGCTGGAAATCGGTAAAAACACGTTTATCGAACGATATGGAAATAGTTCCTTGGTACTTAAAAAATTCAACTTACTTGCCGATTATATTAATAATGAATTGAAACTTGAGTTTTAATATATAATGATTTTTACTATGACAAACCTCAATAAAATAGCTTATGTATTTGCACTCTCTTGCTCTTTTATATTTGCAGCATGCAGTGATGATAAAGAACATACGATAGATAAAAGCAACATACAACAAGTGGAAGACTTCACAGATCCTCGTGATAACAAAATATATCGCTGCGTACAAATAGGGAATCAGATATGGATGATTGATAATCTCGCATACTTCCTTGAAAACGGAGCAGCAGATGGGTGCTACACTTGGGAACAACCTTCACTAGATTTAGAAAACTTTGTATTGGGAAAACAAGAGTTTCAAAAAGTTTATATGTCTGTAGTGCAAGATCCCAATCATAATTGGCAGCAGGAAGTAGGTGTACCAGCATTTACGCTTCAGATGCAATTGAATTTCTATCTTAACGGAACGTATACACAGGAAAAATTCCTGTCTAACATGTCCTATTATAAAGCTTTCTATGATGTTTTGATAGAGCGAATGGAACAATTTAAAGAAGAATATATACCCACACTTGCCGTAAAGGAACATGATGAATATGAGAAACTTAATGGAAATTACTCCCAAACATACGGATATTTGTATTCCTTAAAAGGAGCTCGTAAAGCAGTGCCTGAAGGATGGAGGTTGCCTACAGATAAAGATTGGCAACAATTGGAAATAACCTTAGGCATGCCCGCCCATGAACTGGAAGCAATGGATGCATGGAGAGGTGAAGGTTGTGGTAATTTCCTAAAAATTGGAGGAGAAGCTTTGTTTGAAGCTAAAATGGCAGGTTGCAATGCTTATTCTGGGTCCGGAGTACAATGGATACGTCTACAAGAGTCTGCTTATTTCTGGACTGATGAAGAACGTACCATTGAACAGAATGTTGGCTCTTCAAGTGGATCGGGAAGCTCGGATTCAGAAACGGAAACTGGAAAAGGAGATGATAGCTCCTTGCAAGTTGTTTCAGAGGGAGTGATTCGTCAGTTGTCTTTGTATTCTTCAAAGATATGGAGGGGTACCACTCGCCTTAACAATTCCACACGTGATGTAGTATATAGCGTACGTTGTGTTAAAGATGCACAGTAATCTTAAATGTAATCATATTAAAAAAAAAAATGAAAAAGAAAATTTTGTATGTATTGCTAAGTTGTTTCAGCATCCTTGGAACAACTGTGTGCTATGCACAAAGCAATGATAATCAGTTAGCAAAGGAATGTGCTAAGGAATCTAAAATGAAATATGTACATTCCATGGAAGAAGCTCAAAAAATGGCCTACCAAAAGAAAAAGCCCATATTCTTCAATTGCTATGCGGAATGGGCTGGTCCTTGTATGGCAATGGATCGTTTTGTATTCAGTGATCAGGAATTTGCCGATTATATGGATAAAAACTTTATAAATTTAATTGTCAATATGCGTTCTTCCGAGGGTAAAAAATTGGCAAAGGAATATAACGTAAAGAGCTATGCAACTTTCTTTGTTCTTGATTACAAAGGGAATATCATTCAGAGAATCAGTAGTGGAGGCATGTTACCTGCCTTTAAAGATAAAGTGGCTATTGCATTAAGTAAAAAGACATCATTAGCCGGTTCACGCGAAAAGTATGAAAGTGGCAAATATGGAAAAAAAGATGTATTTAATTATCTAAATGCTTTAAACGTGGCTGGAGAAGATTCTCTATTCAGAAAAATTGGTAAGGAATACATGGCTATGATTAATGAGAAAGAATACAGCGATGCCAAACATACATTATTGCTCCGTTTGAATAAAGATAGAAATGGCTCTTTCTTTCGTTACCTTGTAAAGAACAAACCTTTGTTCATTAAATCGATGGGAGAAAAAACAATAGACGGATACATTGCTTCACTTTTTTCATCGGAGATATTGAGTTTTGCAACAGGTGATGCTGCTTACGATGCAACCAAAATGGAATCTTTGCTGAAAGAAATGGATGAAGCACAATTACCCGATACCAATTTAGTAAGAACTGTTTATCAAATTGGAAAACTAAGAGGTGAAAGAAAGTTCCATGACTTGTTAGTCTTCATGGAACAGTCTGACCGTGCTTTTCAACAGCAGCCTGTAGTACGTCCCATTATTGAGACTAGTTTTAAATTTGAAGGCATTAATGATGTAGAGAAGAAAGAACTCATTGCATATTTGGATAAAGCTTCTAAGCGTGAAAAAGGAACCTATGCTCGTCGTTTGAAGAGTCTGATTATACAAATTCAAGCAGGTGAAAAAGGCATTCAGTTTGAACATGATTCTTTCCAAAACTTGCTGGCCAAGGCAGCTAAAGAAAACAAGTTGATATTCCTCGATTGTTACACTTCTTGGTGTGGTCCTTGTCGCATGATGGCAAATAATGTATTTACTAAGCCAAACGTAGGAGAATTCTTTAATAGACATTTTATCAATGTAAAAATTGATATGGAAAAAGGTGAAGGGAAAGAACTTGCTAAAAAATACCAGGTGCGTGCCTTCCCAACTTTATTGTTCATTGATAAAAATGGCAATGTGGTAAAACGTACAATGGGAGCCAAATCCCCCCAAGTCTTGTTAGAAATTGCACAAGAAGTCCTAAAAAAATAATGAATCACTTTATCAAGAAGTCTCACCATCCTTAGTAAATGCAAGGTGAGACTTCTTTCTTGTATTTTATCGTCATGTATAGCAAACAATCAAATGTAATGATAAAAAATAGGAAACTAGCAGTTATACGTTTCTTATTATTTTGGACGTTGTCTGCATTGATTATTCCTTTATCAGCACAGGAAGCCGAATATCCTGATTATAGATTAATGATAGATAGTATCGACTATCGGATATCAGATTTCTTCCGTCATAACAAACAGATAACCATCGAACAACTACAAACCGATGTTACTAATCCAATGAACAGTGAAAATCTGGTATATGTCAAACAATTACCAGCCCGTAGAAAAAAAACGCTGACTGGCAATCAACTTTACAAGTTGTGCAAGAAAAGCACACTGATGGTTGGAGTAAAAGAAAAAAAAGGTTATAGCCGTTTTTTAGCCACAGCCGTTGCACTTACCGATGATGGTATATGTGCCACAAATTACCATGTGCTTGCCGAAGTTATTTTATCAGGGCTGCTCAACGGGCAATTTTATCAGAATTTTCTGTATTTCGTAATGCAAGCCGATGGAAGCGTTTATCCCCTAAAAAAAGTGTTAGCAGCAGATCCGGTGAATGATTTTGCAATTTTTCAAGTTGAAACAGGTAAAGACAAACTGTATCCCATGCCTTTAGGAAACCCAGCACTCGAAGGCGATGACATTTATTGTCTTTCACACCCACAAGGACGCCTGTTTTATTTGACCAAAGGTATTGTAGGACGCAATCATGCACAAGTTAATCGTGGTAATCTCCAAGTCAGATACGAAATGCAGATTACCGCAGATTATGCCGTAGGTTCAAGCGGCGGACCCATCATTGATAATTGCGGCAACTTAGTAGGCTTGGTAAGTTCAACGCATTCTATTTATCCGGATATGCATTCAACTAAAAATTTCCAGATGTCAATAAAGAACGCAGTACCCGTAAAATTATTGAATAACTGCATCGTGTTGATAAACAATAAAAAAATATCTAAATGAGAAAGTGGATAATTTTTAGCCTAGGGCTTCTGATTGTAGAGGTTACTATGGCTCAACAGAGAAAAGAACAGATTCAACAGCGCATCATGCATTATGAAAAAATGCTTAAACAAATAGATGAAGAAGGACGTATTTATTACAACGGAGCTGATACGGCAACGTATGCCATTCGCTATTTGTGGAGCTATCAATTCGACAAAGTTCATCGTCGTGAATATCATGAAAATCGTCTGTTGCTGGTAACTCCAAAACTGACACTTGACCAGACGTACCAGTCAATAGGCGAGCGTCTTTGGCTAAAGAAGCATTACAAGGATCAAGAGATGGGCAATGATACCACATTAGCCAATCATCTTACACCCTCATTTTATTTTTACCGGCCGGAAGAAAAAAGAATTCAACGTACATACCGAATAGCAACTGAAGAATTTCTACTGAAAGATACTGTTATTCAGAATGATTGGAAACTGATGAAAGAAGAAAAAGAAATTGGTGGCTATCATTGTCAAAAAGCTGTGTGCACAAGGGGGGGCCGTATATGGTACGCCTGGTTTACCCGTGACCTACCCTACACAGCAGGACCACGTTATTTAGTAGGTCTTCCTGGAGTTGTATTAGAAGCTTCGGACGAAACCGGTGAAATATCTTGGAAATTTCAGCAAATAATCCGAAACGATGCAGATTTAACCTTATATGTAAAATATCCAGATCATTTTAGTTCTATTCCTTTAAATCGTTTTCCGCAAATATTGCGAATCTTTTCCGTAACCGACAGAAGCTATATACAACAAGCCGGAATTATAGGAGGGCACATTAAAATGCTTCCTGAAGTTTTTTTGCCGTCTACAGGTATCGATGCATGTCAAATCAGCAACCCGATAGAACACTGACCTATTGCTTAGCAAGCTGATTATACAACAAGAGGGTGCATCGCTCAACGCGATACACCCTCCACAACATTACAAAC